>Ga0315336_1002983_pt1 | contig 23902 bp, 28 predicted proteins | sample ASW5metaG_FD_204512 | JGI IMG/M metagenome (GOLD analysis project Ga0315336, IMG submission 204512) | Ammonia-oxidizing marine archaeal communities from Monterey Bay, California, United States - ASW #5 | ecosystem: Environmental > Aquatic > Marine > Intertidal zone | place: USA: California... | reverse complement strand
GCCCGTTATCGTCAACCGTCAACGAGACAATCCGCGACTCGCGCCTTAGCCGAACGTTTATCTCGCCGTCCGGCGGCAGGAAACTCATGGCATTTTCAACGAGATTTTCGACCACCATCTCCAACAAACTCTCATTGCCTACGATGGTGACGCCGTCAATAACGTCGGTCTCGAGACGGAACCCGCGATCCCAGGCGATTTCCGAATACTGATCCAGCAATCGCATCAGCATGCGGGAAAGGTCGATCCGTTCAAAAGTCGGATCGATAATCTCGGCCTCCGCTTCATCCATACTACGCGCAACAGACACAAGATTATCGAGCCGGTTCGTCGCCGTATCGATCATTTCTAGGGCGCGAAGACCTCGGGCATCGTCGGCCGAGACCGATCGTGACAACGGCTCGAAGGATTGGCGAATTACGGCGATCGGCGTCTTGAATGCATGGGCGTTGTCTTCCGCCGCTCGACGAATCGCGCGCGCCGATTCCTGAAGCGTGTGGACCATGTCGTCGAACGCCGAAGCGACGCCGTTGAGCTCCGGTATTCGATTGTGCTGGCGGAATGTCCAACCGCCTTCGGCCGACGTCCTAATGCGGCGCGCTAAGCGACCAAATCGCCACAAACTGCTCCAGACACCAGCAAATATACTAAGCGTAACAAATGCCAGCAAGCCATAAAATATTGCCGCGGTGCGAATTTCAGGCGTGCTCCAGAACGGCAGCCCTATGGCGCTGCCCTCGAACTCGGCCGTCGAATGAGAAGCGACGATTATCCAGCATCCCGCTTTCGTCGTAACTGGCACGATCGACGTCACCAATTCGTCCGTACCTGCTGGGTTGCTGTAGCGCAATGCGCGTTCGATACCGCCGTCACATGCCGGCGCGAGCCGTTCCAGGATACCTTGGCGGATGAATTCTCGGCGCTCGTGTTCAAGAAAGTCGCTCGACGTCGCCGGCGCCGCCGCGACATAGTAGAAACCTTTGACACCGACTACGTTGGCCGGACGGAATAGGGCGCGAATCCGCACGTCAGTTTGTGCCAAGCGCTCGACAGTGGCGTTCAACCGAACCGGTAGAGACTTACCAGCTTCGTCCCCGGGTTCGTGTAGGATCGGTTCTATCGCCCGCACGATAAGCCGCCCCTGTTGTTGTACGCTTTGCAACAGCAGTTCCTGATTGGCGCGATAGGCTTCTTGGAATTGATCGTAAAGGATTAAAGGGACGACGGCGAACATGACAACCAACACAACCAGCTTGGTCACGATCGATTGCCGGATCAGGCGTGCCACCTCGCCGCTTGAATGCCGCGTTCGATTGCGCCAGCGTTCTCTGAGCCGGCGCAGCTGCGTCACCACCTGCTGCAATTCGGTGCCGTCTAGGGCCTTGATCGGCCAACTTCGAGATCTTCTAAGCACCCGCCCTTGCATGTCGTTACCGCTTAATCCGCGTTAGTGCCGCGCCAGCGATAACCGAATCCGGGGTAGTTCTCGATCGAATCGAATTGGTCGTCGACATCCTTGAACTTCTGGCGGATGCGCTTAATGAAAGTTCGCACGTTGACGCGATAGCCCTCCATCCCACTGCCGGCGACGAAGCCCTTGCCATGCGCGAGGTCGTAAATTTCGCGGTAGGTCACGTCGCGGCCCGCGTCGACCGCCAACAACGCGACGATACGAAATTCCGTCAAGGTCAATTCGACCACCTGTTCCTTCCAATAGGCACGATTGCTGTCGCGTCGAAGGCGCAGATCGCCCAAATTATAGTCGGTGCTATCATCCGAACCGCCGGCCGCCTTGGAGCCTTCGGTAATGAGCGCGATGCGCCGGAGCAAAATAGAAAAGCCACGAGACTTCTCGACGAAGTCGACCGCGCCGCCGGCCAATGCCGCCTCTTCATAGATCTCGTTGTCGAGCACGGTCAAAAAGATGGTCGGAAAATCAAGACCGCCGGCGCGCATGGTTTTGAGCACTGTGAGCCCGTCTACGTTCGGCATGCGCCAGTCCAGCAACACAACGTCGGCGCGCCCACCACCGCTGAAGAATTCCAAGGCGCCTTGACCGTCATCGAACTCTGTTACCTGAAAGTCATGATCCAGCAGGTTTAACCGCAGCGATTCGCGAAACAAATCGTCGTCGTCGACCAGTACGACACGCGTCCGGGCAGAGCCTTGAACCGGCGGGTCCGGATCAACCGTCGTTGCGGCGGTCTGCATGTCCTGCCAGGATCTGGTTGAGGCAATGCCGTCGTGCATTACTGTCCTCCGCGTCAACGCCATCAATTTCATAAAACAACGTTCGGTACCGGACGGTGACTACGTCCAGATACAGGAAAAGCTTCAAGCTGCATCGGTCGGCATTGTATTGCCAAATTCTTGCCGGCGGCTGGTCACGCCGCTGCGAAGGCTGTCCCAAGAGCACAAGCGCGCCGTCCTGGTCCAATCCGACCAGCCAACTCGGGTCCATCGGTTTGTTTGGATCCGCCTGGCTTGGAGCCTTCGCCGTTCGCGGCGGCCTGGACAATCCGCTGAACTGCGGTGCCTGGGGCGCCGCCGGTTGGCGCCGCGCCGGTTTCAAATCAGTCGCAGGAGGTGTGCTTGCACCATTGGCAGGCTTTTTCGTGACGGCGGCCGGTTTGTGTTTGGCAATGCGCAGGCCAGCGGGGCGTGGCGCCGGCACGGGCGGCGTTTTACGCTTGGCAACCAACGGCTTTTTGGTTTGCGGAAGGTTTTCAGGGACTGAGACCGCCGGCTCCGCAGAGACGGTGGCCTTCAATTCTCGATCCACTGTCTTGATCGCTTCGCGCAAATTTACCGAACAGCCCGCCAAGGCAACCGCGGCAAACAACGTCAATAGGCTTGAAAGGCGGCACCGCATAAGGCGAGTAGGATCCAACCGGCATTGATCACGCAAACATTGGTCGGCCGACTCAGCTGCTACCGCTCGAATGTCGCCGGCGCCATGTTCGGTCCAACGGCTGTTGAAAACGGCGCGTCACAGGGCGACTCTGCGGTGCCCAAGCAGACCCCAATGTCACCCCTATAAAAACATAGGAATTGTTTACGAATGCTTATGCCGAAAGACGCGTCGTGGCACCCCGCTCGACCGCATTCCGGAATGCGGCTTATCCATCGGTTTCGATCTGTTCACGCGCAACTTCTAGCAGTGAAGCCATCTCTCTGCGCACCTGGTGTTCAGAAACACCTTTTTCCTTCAAATCGTTGTAGACCTTAGCAAACACGTCGTCTTCACCAGGTTCCTCCAAATCAGACATCACGACTTGTTTGGCGTAGGTCTCGGCGGCGTCAGCCGCCAGACCGAGGATTTCCGCGGCCCATAAGCCTAACAATTTGTTGCGCCGAGCCTGCACCTTGAACGCCATCTCCTGATCGTGGGCGAACTTGGATTCAAACCCTTTTTCGCGCTTATCGAAAGTCGCCATCCCTGAACTCCATGGCTCTGGACCACCAAAAAAAACTCACATCACCGCCCGCGTCGGATCCAATTCTCATGGCATCGGCGCCGGTGTCTCACATATAGGGCTCTCCGGGCATGCTTGCAATTCTGAGAACCGGACCCCTATTCAGCCTTGCGAACGTGGTTGCGATAATTCAGCCGCTATTGGCTGCTGGCCGTCGCTGTCGTGGCGGTTTGGCCCCGCAAATTTTCAAGCAAACCATCAATACCGGATTTTTTGACCACGGCCGCGAAATCCTGCCTTTGGGTCACCGCCATACTGATCCCCTCGATCATGACGTCCACGATCTTTGGGCTGCCATTGACGGTTCGTACACGCCAATCCGCCTGAATATCCTTCGCATCGGGGCGCTTCAGCGCGGTTTTAACCACCGCGTCACTCTTGCCGGCTTTGCGCGCCTTGATGATTTTGAAGCCAACATTGCTGTAAGTCGAAAATCTACGGGTGTAGGTTGAAAGAACATACTGTTTAAACATCTTCTGATAGTTTTTACGCTGTTCTGCTGTCGCCTTGCGCCAGGTTCTGCCCAGAACGAACCGACCGATCACGCTGAAGCCAATCCCGGTGCCCATCAATTCCTTCAGGTCTTGTTCACGATCCGCCGGTGAACGGTCGGTTGCCGACAAAACCTCGGCCAGTTTAACACCGAGATCATTGATGAAGGTCTCGGCTTGCTGCACATCTGTAGCGGAACCGGCCGGAATGCGGCCGAAAACAGCAAATAGAATGGCCACCGCCACAAACAACGGTGTGACATACGCACCCCAACGCGAACGGTTCGACATGAAACTACTCCCGTTTCCTCGCATCATTCTCCAAAACTGGGCTCATTTCAGTGTAATCAGCCAAACATCGCAGGTTTGAGCATCAGCTGGCGACCGACTCCTGGAGAATCGACGAATTTCGACCCAGACAGCCGGTTACACACAATCCTGAGTTTTGTCCAGGCTTTCAGCGCGGCCTTGACCCACCAAATGCCGACAGCAGAGGCGGATTTTCAAGCGGCTTGCGCCTCTCGACTACGATACCATATAAGCGTACCTGTCGCTGGCGTCAGATTCCAGCAAACTGTGCAAGCCATATCTGCGCAGTTTTTCCCTTTCGAAGGATACATCAAATGACCCGCCGCAGACGCGTTTACGAGGGCAAGGCCAAAGTGCTGTTCGAAGGCCCCGAACCGGGGACTTTGGTTCAGTATTTCAAGGACGACGCCACCGCTTACAACAATCAGAAAAAAGGCACGATCGCGGGAAAGGGCGTGCTGAATAATTGCATCTCCGAATATCTGATGACCCAGTTGAGCGGCGTTGGTGTACCAACCCATTTCATGCGCCGTCTGAATATGCGCGAACAACTGGTGCGCGAAGTCGAAATCATTCCCTTGGAGGTGATCGTCCGCAACGTCGCCGCCGGCTCTTTCTGCAAGCGCTTTGGAATATCCGAAGGCTCGTCTTTGCCACGTTCGATCGTCGAATTTTGCTACAAGAACGACGAACTCGGCGATCCCTTGGTTACAGAAGAGCATATCACGGCCTTCGGCTGGGCTACGCCCCAGGAGATCGACGATCTCATGTCGATCAGCCTGCGGGTCAACGATTTCCTGACCGGGTTGTTTCTTGGCATCGGCATTCGCCTCATCGATTTCAAACTCGAATTTGGCCGCCTCTGGGAAAACGATCAGCTGCGCATCGTCCTGGCCGACGAAATCAGCCCAGATTCCTGCCGGTTGTGGGATACCACGACAAACGCCAAATTGGACAAGGATCGGTTTCGGCGCGACCTTGGCGAAGTCGAGGAAGCCTATCAGGAAGTGGCCCGCCGACTTGGCGTGCTGCCTGGCGAAAACCCGCGCGACGGCGACGGCGAACCCTCCTCAACCATGCATTGAGAACCGAGATGCACGCCAAGGTTTACATCACCTTCAAGAACGGCGTCCTTGACCCGCAAGGCAAAGCCATTCACCACGCCTTGCTTGCCCTCGGCTTCTCCGGCATCAACGATGTTCGCCAAGGCAAACTGATCGAACTGGACCTGGCAGAAACCGATCCCGACAAAGCGCACCGGACCGTCGACGAAATGTGTTCAAAACTGCTGGCGAACACGGTAATCGAAACCTACCAGATCGAATTGACGGCGTGACGACCCGACGCCATTGGCCTTCAATGCTGGAGTGACCGATCATGCGCGCAAGCATCATTGTCTTCCCCGGTTCCAACTGCGATCGCGATGCCCAGGTCGCCATCGAAAGCGTGACCGGTGGAACGCCGACCATGGTCTGGCATCGAGACAGCAACTTGCCTGACACCGACCTCATTGTCCTGCCCGGCGGCTTCGCCCACGGCGACTATTTGCGGTGCGGCGCCATCGCCGCACACTCGCCGATCATGAAAGACGTGGTGCGCCGCGCCGAAGCCGGCACGCCGGTGCTGGCCATTTGCAACGGCTTTCAAGTTGCCATCGAAGCCGGCCTGCTGCCCGGCGCGTTGGTGCGCAACGCCAACCTGAAGTTCATCTGCAAACCGGTTCACCTGCGGGTCGAAAACACGCACACGCCGTTCACCCATATGTATGACGAAGACGAGGTCATTCTGTTGCCGATCGCCAACCATGACGGCAACTACATGGCCGACGCCGATACCTTGGCCGAACTGACCGATCAAGGGCGCATCGTGTTGCGCTATTGCGATAGCGCCGGCGCCGTGACTGAGGCCGCCAACCCCAATGGATCGGCCATGAACATCGCCGGTATTGCCAATGCCGAGCGTACCATCCTCGGCATGATGCCGCACCCCGAACGGTTCGTGGACGAAGCGCTCGGCGGCGACTACGGGCGGTCGGTTTTCGGCTCGCTGATGGGAGCGCTGGCGTAATGGACCTGTCCAACCGACCGCTGGCCGAGATCGCTTCCGAGCACGGCCTGAGCGATCAGGAATTCGATCTGGTCATCACCTTGTTGGGCCGCGAGCCCAACCTAACGGAACTCGGCATTTTCTCGGTCATGTGGAGCGAGCATTGCTCCTACAAATCATCGAAACGCTGGCTCAAGACATTGCCGACGGAGGCCCCCTGGGTGATTTGCGGCCCCGGCGAAAATGCCGGCATCGTCGATATCGGCGACGGTCAGGCAGCGGTGTTCAAGATGGAAAGCCACAACCATCCATCGTTTATCGAGCCCTACCAAGGTGCCGCAACCGGTGTTGGCGGCATTTTGCGCGACGTTTTCACCATGGGTGCCCGCCCCGTCGCCAACATGAACGCCTTGCGCTTCGGCGCCGCCGACCATCCGCGAACCCGGCATCTTTTAGCCGGTGTTGTTGCCGGCATCGGCGGCTACGGCAACTGCATCGGCGTGCCGACGGTCGGCGGCGAAACCAATTTTCATCCCGCCTACAACGGCAACATCCTGGTCAATGCCATGACCGTCGGCATTGCTGATACGGATAAGATATTCTATTCGGCGGCATCGGGGCTCGGCTATCCCGTGGTCTATGTCGGCTCCAAAACCGGGCGGGACGGCATCCATGGCGCGACCATGGCGTCGGCCGAGTTCGACGACGATTCGGAAGAAAAGCGTCCGACCGTGCAAGTCGGCGACCCGTTTACCGAGAAATTGTTGTTGGAAGCCTGTCTCGAACTGATGGCAACCGATGCCATTGTCGGCATCCAGGACATGGGCGCGGCCGGCCTAACCTGCTCGACCGTGGAGATGGCCGACAAAGGCGGTGTCGGCGTGGAACTCAACCTTGATCAGGTGCCAACCCGCGAAACCGGCATGTCGGCGTACGAGGTCATGCTGTCGGAGAGCCAGGAGCGCATGCTGATGGTGTTGCATCCCGGCAAAGAAGCACTGGCGCAATCGATCTTCGAGAAATGGGAACTGGATTTCGCGATCGTCGGCCAACTGACCGAAACCGAGCGTCTGGTATTGAAAATGGACGGCGCCACGGTAGCCGATATCCCGATCCGGCCGCTGGTCGATGCCGCGCCCGACTATGACCGACCCTATAACCAGGTCGCCGCGCCTGCTGCGATGGCGCCCGACGACAGCGCACCACCCAATGACATCGCCGATGCCCTGGCCACGCTCATGGCGACGCCGGACCAGGCGGACAAAAGCTGGATCTGGACGCAATATGACTACAGCGTGATGGCCGACACGATCCAGCCGCCGGGCGGTGACGCCGCCGTTGTCCGCGTCCACGGCACCGGCAAGGCATTGGCGATATCGACTGATTGCACGCCGCGTTACTGCCTGGCCGATCCCCACCAAGGTGCCGCGCAAGCGGTCGCCGAATGCTGGCGCAACCTGACCGCCGTCGGCGCCCGGCCGTTGGCAATAACCGATTGCTTGAATTTCGGCAATCCGGAGCGCCCGGAAATCATGGGGCAAATCGTCGGCTCCATCCAAGGCATGGGCGAAGCCTGCCGAGCCTTGGATTTTCCAGTCGTCTCCGGCAATGTCTCGCTTTACAACGAAACCAACGGCAAAGCGATCTTGCCGACCCCGGCCATCGGCGGCGTCGGCCTATTAGCCGATGCCGCGAAAATGGTGAAAATCGGTTTGGCTGAAGCAGGCTACGCCGTCTTGCTGATCGGCGTCACGACAGGTCACCTTGGGCAAAGCCTTTATCTCCGGGAAGTATTGGGCCGCGAAGACGGCCCGCCGCCGCCAGTCGATCTGGAAATCGAGCGCCGCAATGGCGATTTCGTACGCGGATTGGCCGAATCCGGGCGCTTACAGGCCTGCCACGACCTCTCCGACGGCGGTCTGATCGTCGGATTGGCGGAAATGAGCCTTGCCGGCGGCGTTGGCGTCGAGATTCAGGCGGCCCCGGACGATTTGCCGCTGCACGCATGGCTGTTCGCGGAGGATCAGGCGCGCTATCTTGTTGCAGTACGCGTCGACGCCGCTTCCGACATAATGGCGGAAGCGGCAACGGCCGATGTGGCCGCGACACAAATAGCCACCACCGGCGGTGAAGATTTGACACTTCGAGGTGCTTTCACCATATCCCTTGAGAGACTGCGGCAAGCGCATGAATGCTGGTTGCCCGACCTCATGGCAGCGCCTCGAGAAGAAACCAAGGCGACGCAATAGGCGGAGGACTAGATCATGCCGATGCAAGCGGGAGAGATTGAAGCGTTGATCAGGGCGAGCATTCCCGACGCCAAAGTGACTATCGAGGATTTGCGCGGTGATGGCGACCATTACGCGGCGCATGTGGTATCCGCCGCGTTTTCCGGCCTCAGCCGCGTGCAGCAGCACCAGCTGGTTTATAAAGCGCTGCGAGACAAAATGGGCGGCGAATTGCACGCATTGGCATTGCAGACGTCGACACCTTGAGACCGAATACCGAACCGAAACAGAAATCGTGAGCAAAACTGATGACTGAAAATCCTGTACATGAGCGTATCGATAGAGACCTCTCCGACAATGACGTGGTGCTTTACATGAAAGGCACGCCAGTATTCCCCCAGTGCGGATTCTCCGCCGCCGTGGTGCAGGTACTGAGCTATCTCGAGGTCAAGTTTCACGGCGTCAACGTCTTGGACGACCCCAGTCTGCGTGACGGTGTCAAGACCTACAGCGAATGGCCGACGATCCCGCAGCTTTACGTGAAGGGCGAGTTTGTCGGCGGTTGCGACATCATTCGCGAAATGGCTGCCAACGGCGAACTGCAGGAATTGTTGCGCAACAAAGGCGTTGCCTCAGCGGCCTGAGTCCGGTTTAGCCCGCCGGCCTGCCAAGCGATATTTTCGAAGCTTGTTGCGCAGCTGATCATAGGTTAGCTGCAAACTGTCGGCTGCGCGCCGCTGGTTGAATTTGGCTGCCTCCAGGGCTTGTTCGATCAATCGACGTTCGAATTCGGCAACGGCGCCTTTGAGGTTGGTCGCGGCGGTGGCCATTGGCCTTGGCGCATCGACGGGGACAACCGCGTCGACCTTCGGCGTTCGCGCCAGTGGCCGGTAGGGCGATTGGAAGGGATCGAAATTAATCTCTGCGATCGGCTGGGTCGTATCGGTAGCGCGATAGGCGGCCCGCTCGACCACGTTTTTCAGCTCCCGGACATTACCCGGCCAGTCATAGGTCGCCAGCGCCTGCATTGCCGCTTCTGTAAAGGTTGGCACCGACGACAACGCCAACTCCGAGGCAAAGAGCCGGGCGAAATGGTGGGTCAGAACCGGAATGTCTTCGGTGCGATACCGTAGCGGTGGCAACGTCACCACATCGAAAGCCAAGCGATCCAACAGATCCTGCCGGAATTGCCCGGTCGCCGCGGCTGCCGGCAAATCGACGTTGGTGGCACCGATTAGCCGGACATCCACGTTTACCGTCGTATTGCCACCGACGCGCTCGAATTCACCATATTCACTGACCCGGAGCACTTTTTCCTGGACCGGTAGGCTGGCATTGGCGATTTCGTCCAAAAACAGCGTACCGCCGTCAGCCAGTTCGAACCGGCCGATGCGACGCCGTTGTGCCCCGGTAAAAGCGCCGGCTTCATGGCCGAACAGTTCCGATTCGAGAAGCTCCGCCGACAACGCCGCGCAGTTCAACTTGACGAACGGGCCGTTCCACCGCTTCGACAGGAAATGCAGCCGCGCCGCGATCAGCTCCTTGCCCGTGCCCCGCTCGCCGATGGCGAGTACCGGACGATCCAGCGGCGCGACGCGGGATACCTCCTCGACCATCTCCAAAAAGCTGGGCGACTGACCGATCAGCGGTGGTAAGTCCCTTTCTTGCGCCATATTGGTAATATATACTCGTAATCAGTTATTTTAACCACTATTCGGCTTTTTTAACTATCCCGGGATATGTGATTTTCAAGCTTTAAAAATTTTCCTTTAACTTTCAATAACTTATGAGAAACCGCCAAACTGGCACGGATTGTGCGTTGGCAAGGACATGAATGGTGGAACAAACCAGCGCCGAACCGAAAGGAACCGAGGATGCACTACGCCGGAGACAATTTTGAAACCTATCGCCCGTCCCGCCGCGAAAACATCGGACGGGCCCTCAGTGACTTCATTCTCAGCCGACGCCTGGAGCATTGGCTGATGTTCGGCGCCGGCATGATCATCGGCTTGATTATCGGCTGACCGCGCGAACCGCCCCCAGACCTAGACCCCAAGGGAGTTACCCGGAAATGAGCATCTTTTCCCGTTTGGCCGACATCGTCGGCTCCAACATCACCGCCATACTGGATCGCGCGGAGGATCCCGAAAAAATGATCCGCCTGATGATTCAGGAAATGGAAGACACGCTTGTGGAAGTACGCGCCACGGCCGCCAGTGGCATCGCCGATCGTAAAGACGTTGACCGCCAGCTTGATCGCATCGTCAAAGCGCAAGTCGAATGGGAACGAAAGGCCGAATTGGCGTTGTCGAAGAGCCGCGAGGATTTGGCCAAAGGCGCGTTGCTGGAGAAAGGCAAGCTCGCCGATAGCGAAATTCATTTGCGCGAAGAAATGGACCGGCTCGACCAGTCGCTCGGCAAACATGAGGCCGACATCATTAAGCTCGAAGCGAAGCTGCGCGAGGTCAAGGCCAAGCAAAAAGCGATCACCGCCCGCAGCGAGACGCTATCGTCGCAAATCAAGGTTCGTGAACGGGTCTATGACAGCCGTATCGACGACGCGTTCATGCGTTTCGAGAAAATGGAACGGCGCCTCGACACCACCGAGGGATCGGTTGAATCGCTGGATATGGGCCGCGGCAAGTCGCTGTCGGAAGAGATCCACGACCTCGAAGCCGAGAGCGCGATTGAAGAGGAATTCGCGGCGCTGAAGGCACGGGTCGCCGATCGCAAATCCGTCAAGACCGATTGATCGGGGACAACAATGATGTTTGGATTCTTCTGGATACCGGCAATAATTTTTGTCCTGTTCGTCGCGCCGATTTGGATCATTTTCCACTACGTAACGCAATGGAAGTCGGGAAAAGCGCTGACCCGCGAAGACGAAAACCTGCTCAACGAGCTCTGGCAGACAGCGGACCGGCTGGAAACCCGGCTGAACACCTTGGAACGCATCCTCGATACTGAATCGCCTGATTGGAGGGGCAACGCATGACCTACCGGGGAAGCGCCAAACCGAAGAGCCCGGCGCGGCTGTACCGTGACCCGGAAGGCGGTAAGATCTTGGGCGTCTGTGCGGGTATCGCTGATTACTTCGGCTTCAACCCGTGGGCCGTCCGCGCCGTCGCCGTCGTCGCATTGTTTATGTTCACCGCGTTCACCGTCATCGCCTATCTGATCGCCGGCTTCGTGCTCGACCGCAAACCGAGAGACCTCTACGAAACCGAAACCGAAGAGGTATTTTGGCGACAGGTCCGGACCCAGCCGAACCAGACAGTGCGCGACATCCGCCACCGCTTTCGTGACTTGGAGAAACGCCTGCGCGAGCTGGAGGCTCACGTCACGTCGCAGGAATTCAAACTCAAACGCGAGATTGACGGGCTGGGCGACTAGAGAGTTGCCGACTGTCACGGAATCCGCATGCCACTTGACGCCAACGTGTCTTGAGCAATCCGCGGCAACCACTAAGCTTCACGTTACGGCAAGCAACAGTCGGAGACAGTTCAGATGACAATCCCAACGGAAGGTGTCGGCAGCGTGCCGCGTCCACAGTACTTGATGGACGCAATGGCGGCTCTACAAGCCGGCAGTTTGAGCGACGAAGACTTCACAGCCACTGTCGACCGGGCAGTTGCCGAGACGATCGCTGAGATGGAAGCGACCGGCTCGCTCATCGTCACCGACGGCGAGCAGTCGAAGTCGAGCTTCGCCACTTATCCCTTGGACGGACTGACCAATCTCGCCGCCGACGGCGTTGTCATTCCCTTTGTCGACGGCCACACGCGGCAATTGCCGCGCCTGGCGCAAGGCCCGTTCCACTACGGCAACTATTCCGGCCGATTCGTGCGCCAAGCCCGAAATCATACCAAATTGCCGCTCAAGCAGGCCGTTATTGCGCCTTCGGCTTTGAGCTTGCTCTATCCCGAAGCGGGCCTTGAAGGATACGCTCAAACGCAGTTCATCGAAGACCTCACGGCCGAGTGCGTGAAAGATATCCGCTCCGCGTTTGAAGCCGGCGCGGAAATTGTGCAGATCGACTTCACCGAAGGGCGTCTCGCCTGCAAGCTCGATCCGTCGCTCGGCCTGCTTCGCCAATTCATCGCGTTGAACAATGCCGTGTTAGCGAATTTTTCCGATGCCGAACGCGCCCGCATCGGCATCCACACCTGCCCGGGCGGCGATCATAATTCAACCCATTCGGCGGATGTCGATTATGCCGAGCTTTTGCCGGATCTGTTCCAGATGAACGCCGGTCGATTCTATATTCAGCTGGCGAGCGAAACCGACAAGCCACGTGTCCTCGACATCATCCAACGCGAGCGACAGTCGGATCAGATCACCTTCATCGGCGTCATTGACCCTTGCGACACAACGCTCGAATCCGTCGACACAGTGCGAGACCGCGTGCTGCAGGCGGCCGAATACCTGAAAGGCGAGCGTTTCGGCACGACCGACGATTGCGGCTTTTCGCCATTTGGCGACGATGTCGCGATGGCGCGCGAAACGGCATTCAGCAAAATTCGTACCCGGGTCAAGGCAACGGCGATGGCGGCCGCCAGTACCTAGAGTTTCGCAACCATCAATTTCTTGAACGACTTTTCGATTTCCTTTAACCGACGGTTCCACTCGTCCAGCTCACCGCGCCGCACCAACGCTTGGCGGAACGGTGTGCCTTTGGCGCTCATGGCGCGGGCGCGCTTTAGCATGACACGAAAACGCTTGGCGCCGGAGGGATGGGTCGAGCGCCGTTCCTCTTCCGCCGAATAGCGATTGGTGGCGGCGGCATACATCATCACGGCAAAGGCTTGGATCGGGTTGAGGCCGATTTCGGCCATGCGTGAGAATGCCCAGTCGTCGGCCGCCGATTCCGCCGCCCGGCGTTTCTCTAGGAAGTCGACGAAATCCGCCGCCTGCCATCGATCCGTATGGCCAAGCACATGGTGCGCGACTTCATGGGAAAGCAGGTAGGCGACACCGCCTTTCAGCAACGCCCGCCGCTCTTCTACGACGGTCGGGTTGCCGTAGAATTCATCGGTCGCCATGGATTTGCAGGGGCCGGATTCGGTTTCGGCAAACTCGAACACGCTCGGGATTCGTTTCGGCGGATGGCCGGTAAGGATGCGCTCTCGGTTCTTTTTGTCGACCGCGACTATGGCCTTCATATAGGCTTGCACGCATCCCGCAGATGCATAATGGCGTTCAAGCAACGCGGCGTCGGTCAGGAACTCCATGATCGCCAGCACGCCGCCGTAGAACACGACGTCGCGGTGGCCGCCCTGATGGCTGGCATAGGCCGCGACCCGCCAGTTCGGCCGCACGGCGTAGTCGATCTTGCGCACGATGGCTTGCTGGTCTTTGTCCAGGGAAGCGAACAGTTCCTTGCGCAGCGCCCGAAGCTGGGATTTGGTCTTAACTAAGTATGAGCCCGGACCCGGCCGGCTCGCCGCTGCGGCATCGAAGCTGGCAGCTGATCCAACGGCCAAGACCAAACCGAGACCGCCCACGGCAACGGCAATTCGCGACTGCGCTAATACTTGGCGAACTAGGGTTAAATGCCTGATAACCATAAATAATCTCCGCCCTGTCAAAGGGCTGGCCAAGATAATCAGCGACCATGAACAAGCCGTTTAAACGGTCGCCTCTTGCCAGATTCACCTGAGCGCGTTAGAGCGGTTCCCGAGATATTCGGGGGACCTGCGACAATGAGCGAAACTGCAGAAAACGACACCAAGCCGGCGGCAATCAAGGCAATTTCCGACCTCTATCACGCCTATTTCACCGGCCTGATGCTGACGCTGACCACGCGCAAAAGCGCCGCGGATGCTGGCCGTTTCACGTTCCAAGTGTTCCGCCGACAACATAAGGACAAATTCCTGTCGAGCCTGGACAAGCTCGGCCTCTCAGACCTGCCCCATGCGGTGTTGGCCGCCCAGTACCATTATCTCGCCAACGGCGTTGGCGGCGTTCAAACCGAGTACATGTACGAATCCGACCAAAAGGCCTGGGTCCGCTTCGTGCATCCCCGCTGGATGTATGAGGGAACGGCGCTCTGCGCCATACCTGTGGAGGTCAGTCACGGATTTCTCAATGCCTGGTACGGCCAAAACGGTGTGTCGCTCGGCAATCCTCGGCTCGGCTTCGTCTGCGCCTCGCAGGACATGACTGGCCAATACGGCTTGGCCGGCTATTTCAAGGAATTCGACCATGACCTGGCGCCGGATCAACGGGTGCAGTTCTCACCGGGCGAGGAAGCGCCGCCGTTCGACCCGGCGGCCGCCCCGGCGCTCGACCTCTCGACCTGGCCAGCCGAACGCCTGCTGCGGACCCGGCGCAACTACGCCATGGATTTCGTCAAAGTGGCGATCCCGGAGCTGATCGGCCTATTCGGGCCGGCCGAAGGCAGTTGGTTCGGCAACATCACCGGGCAGCTGATCGCCCGGCAATATTACCGCCAGCTTGCCGACGCCGTCGGCATCACCGGCGACAGCCCGGCCGATTTCGCCCACTTCATGTCGGCGATGGCAACCGCCCAGGACGATCCCCACGATTGGGACCAGGTCGACGACACGGTGTTTTTCCGGCAACAAGGCTGGCGCATGATGCGCGGCCGCGACAATTTACACTGGTCGGCCTTCGACGCCTGGAACGGCCTCTGGGAAGGGGCGCTTAGCGCCCACAACCGGTTTCTCTGCCTGGAAGTGTTGCAGCGTCTCGATTACGGCGACGATTGCTTCGAATGGCGCATCCGCCCGCGTCGCCCGTCCAATGTTTGCTGAGCCGCAAAACGAGAAAGGGCCGCGGTATCCGCCGCGGCCCTGAATCCGTAAAACCGGTTCGCCGGCGCACTTAGCCGCCGGAATAGAACTCCACCACCAGGTTCGGTTCCATGTGGACCGGATAGGGCACGTCGGCCAATTTCGGTACCCGCACGAAGGTCCCCTGCATTTTCGAATAATCGACGTCCAGGTAGTCCGGCACTTCCCGCTCCGGCGACTCGATCGCTTCCAGCACCAGGATCATCTGCCGGGACTTATCCTGCACCTCTATAACGTCGCCCTCGCGGACCAGAAAACTCGGGATGTTGACCCGCTGGCCATTGACCTTTACGTGGCCGTGATTGACGAACTGGCGGGCGGAAAACACCGTCGGCACGAATTTCATGCGGTAGACCACCGCATCGAGGCGCTGTTCCAGCAGCCCAATCAAATTTTCCGACGTATCACCACGCCGCCGCGCCGCCTCGGTATAAATGCGGCGGAATTGCTTCTCGGTAATATTGCCGTAATAGCGCTTCAGCTTCTGCTTGGCCCGCAGATGGATGCCATAGTCCGACAGCTTGCGCCGCCGGGTCGCCTGGCCATGCTGGCCGGGACCATATTCGCGCCGATTAACCGGGCTTTTCGGACGACCCCAAAGATTTTCGCCGAATCGCCGATCGGTCTTGTATTTCGAAGAAATGCGTTTGCTCATGGTGGCTCTTGCCTACCCCAGATGTTCGAATGTCATGCGGCCATAACGAAACAGCGGCCCCGCGGGCCGCGACGCACGCTTATAGTACGGCGGAATTTGCTCTGTCAACGCTAATGGAGCGGCACGCACAGCCGGGCTTCATTTGGCCAGCAACTGCCAAATCTCGTCCAGCTTGACCGTGGCCTCGTCGCGATTGGCGCATATTTTCAGTGTCGACCGAAGCCGACGCCCGCTGTCCAAGGTCAAATAGGCCACCACGTTCCAGCTGTCCTCGATCGGTTCCTCGACTTCAGCCTCGTCCTCGCTGGCACTGACATGCTCGAGAACAATGGTGGCGCGCTGTGCGCTTTCAGCCATGTTTCCACTCCCAATCCGTCCGTCTCTGCCGATCGCACCAAAGCCTAGCAGATGTCGGCGGCCCCGACCAACAATGCAGCCCGCGGGATTGCATCCGGGAGGCGACCCGATAGACTGCTCGGCAGGTCAAGTCAACACGGAGCCCCTCAGACCGGCCATGAGCACCTATACAGACTACACCGCAGCCTCCGGCGACTACGACCGAACCCGGAATCCCGTGGGCAGCGAGCTCGTCGTCGCAGCGCTCAGCACGCTGGAGCGGCCGTTGGCCGATATTCACATGCTGGATGCCGGTTGCGGTTCCGGCAACTACGCCCATGTGCTTGGCCACCACGTTGGGCACATTGACGCCATCGACCTGAATCCGGGCATGCTGGCAGTTGCCCGAGCTAAGCTCGCCGACGCCATCGATCGGCAAGAAGTCGTTTTCCACCAAGGCAGCTTGTTGGCGTTACCGTTCGAAGACGCCAGCTTTGATGCAGTCATGGTCAATCAGGTTCTGCATCACTTGGAATCCGACGTCGATCAAAACTACGACGGCCATGCCCAAGCGCTGACGGAAATCCATCGCGTGGTGCGCCCGGGCGGCATCGTTACCATCAATTTTTGTTCCCACCGGCAGCTGCATAACGGTTTCTGGTTCTACGGCCTGATCCCGGATGCCAGGGCAAGCATTGTCCGGCGCTGCATTTCTTGGCCGGCCCTTGAAACAACCTTGCAGGCCGTTGGCTTCGACAGCGTGAGCCGCTTCGTCGCCCTGGACGCCGTCTTGCAGGGCCAGGCCTATTTCGACGGTTTGGGGCCGCTCGACGCCGCCTGGCGGGCCGGCGATTCGATCTGGGCTGCGGCCAGCGACGGCGAAATCCAGAGCGCGGAAGCGGAAATCCGGCGCCGCGACCGGGCCGGCAGCCTGGCGCAGTTTGTCCGCGATGAGGATGCCCGCCGCCCCGACATTGGCCAGTTCACCCTGGCGATAGCCCGAAAAGGTTGAGAATGGCCGACAGCCCCGCGGACCCCGCGCAACCCGACTATCGACACGACCGCCGCTTGCGGGATCGCATGGTGCGCCACGTTGCCGCGTTCGACCGCCTGGAGCAAAACGCGGACGATTTGAAACAAGCCTCCGTCGGCGTCACCGTCGGCCCCGGACCGAGCGGCGAGGCGGTGTTTTTGCTGACCCGCCGCGCCGCCGGCATGCGCCGGCATTCCGGCCAGTGGGCGCTGCCGGGCGGCCGCGTCGACCCGGGCGAGACCATCGAACAGGCGGCACGGCGCGAGCTTGCCGAAGAACTGGATCTGCATCTGCCGGCGCAATCGGTGCTCGGCCGCTTGGACGATTACCCGACCCGCTCTGGCTATAAAGTCGCTTTGGTGGTGCTCTGGGCCGACAGCCTGGCCGGCCTGAAGCCCAATCCCGGCGAAGTCGCCAGCGTCGACCACGTGCCGCTCGCCGAACTCGACCGGCCCGACGCGCCGACCTTCATCTCCATCGCCCAGTCGGAAAGACCGGTCATTCAGATGCCGATCTGGGACCGCCTGGTGCACGCGCCGACGGCGGCACTGATCTACCAGTTCCGCGAAGTCGCCCTGCACGGCCGCGCCACCCGGGTCGACGGCCTGGAACAGCCGGTCTTCGCTTGGCGATAACGCGGAAACGGCGGCAAATCACGGTATCAATTTTGCGCCCAGGCTCAGCGCTTCCCTATAAAGTCGGACAATGTCGTCGTCTAGAAATTCGTCCAGGTCCGTTGGCGGTTTGTAGACACCCCACATTGTCCCGGCACACATATGGTAAAACATTTCCTCCACCATCGGTCCTTCAATTCGCTCGCGATTTCTTATGAGCCCTGCGACACCCCGTGCGTATTGTTCTTCAAAGCCGGCATTATGATATTCATCGGGATCCGTATCGCACTTGATAACACCGTACAAGATTTCGAGCGCATATTTCGACCGCAACATGTAATCCCGATACGTATTATAGTTTCCCATATGAAATCCTAGAATGGCCAATCTCGGGAACAGATCGAAGTTTACGGATTCGTCAAATGGCTCCTTTGAAGCCTTTTCAAGTTTCACAAACGCCTCTGAAAATTCGCCCTTTCGTTGCAATTCGACACCCTCGCATACCAGGCGATTATAAGGGCCCAGTTGTGATGGCGAAAACTCCGGGGCAGAGCAGGTTTGGCCATGTGCGTCCGAAAATAGAAGTGCTCCGGACACAATTGCGATGACGTATTGCAGTAAACGTGTCACGGTTGCCTTTTCCCGCCGAGGCTCCGCGCCTCCAAGTAGAGACGAACAACGAAATCGTTCAGGAATTCGTCAAGATCAGTCGGCGCACCATAAGTGAACTCCATAATTCCTTGGCACATATGGAGAAACATTTCGTCTACGATCCGGCCCCTTAGTCGCACGTCACCCTTTATGAACCCTACTTTTCCCTGTTTAAAAAATTCCTCAATGGCGACAGTCGCATCATGGGTATAAGACCAATCGCATTGGATGAACCCGTAATATACCTCGAGCGCAATTTTCGCTCGCATAAGATAAGCCCGATAGGCGTCGTGATCGCCAAGCCGATAACTCAAAACGGCCAATCTCGGAAACAGCTCGAAGTTCACCCACTCGCCAACGGGCAATTTGGAAGCTTTTTTTATCTTGGCAAACGCGGCGGCATAGTCGCCCTGCCGTTGCAATCGATCACCATCGCAAACAAGCGGATTGTAGTCATTCAATAGAACTGTATTGGCTTCCGGGGCCAAGCAGGCTTGACCTTGTGCGCCCGGCGAAAGCAATAAGCCAGACGCAATTACGATCGTGTATGAAAGCCGGTACATCATGGCGCTATATGGTGTTGCGGATTGACAAAACAGTCCATTCCGACAGGCCTGGATATGCCCGTTTTCCGTTATGTCTGCACCACTTGCTGGCACGAAAGACTTGCCATATATATCAATTGTTTGCCACTTTGTCACCGCCGGCGGCGACGGTCACCGGTTCCAGGATGAAACAGAGCTTATGGTCGCGGCCGAGCCGACGCTGTTAGTGCCACCAACGCTTGGCGCTCTTGATCCGGCAGCACCGATTTCTCCGTTGCCTGGATATTTTTCAGCATGAGAGCCGATGCGTTGCCAGGCTATATCAAATCGCGAATGAAAACCTTGCGCGTTTTCCGATCGAGTTCAAGATGTTAACCGAAGTTCCGGGCAATCACGTTCGGCACCCATCATTAACAAGGCACAGCGCGATTGTATTGCGTGCGCGCGTCACGGTTCTTTGTTTCCGCCCAGGCTCCGCGCCTCCATATAAAGCCGGACAATGCCGTCGTTCAAGAATTCGTCCAGGTCCGTCGGTGATTTGTAGACAAACTCCATTATTCCCTGGCACATGTGGTAATACATTTCCTCGACTATCGGCCCCTCTAGTCGCTCCCCGGCTCTAATGAGCCCGACATCGCCGCGCTTATACAGTTCTTCCAACCCGACCCTCGGGTCATCGGGATAGTCCCAATCGCATTGAATAAATCCGTAGAACACTTCGAGCGCGTATTTTGAACGCAATAAGTAATCTTGATAAGCGATACGGTTGCCGAGCCGATAACTCAGTATGGCCAGTCTCGGAAACAGGTCGAAGTTAACCGATTCATCAAATGGCAACTTTGAAGCCATTTCAATTTTTGCAAGCGCCTCTGGAAATTCGTCCTTCTGTTGCAATTCGATACCTTCGCAAACCAGGCGATTATAGGAGCCCAGCACTGACGGCGATATTTCCGGGGCAGAGCAGGTTTGGCCGTTCGCGACTGAGAAAGATAGCAACAAGGCCAAAAAGGCGATCAGGCATAAGAACCGCTGAATCATGGGGCTATGTAATGTTGCGGATTGACAAGCTGTCCATTTCGCCAAGTCTGAACATGTACGTGCTCCGTGATGCCGGCACCATAAGCCGGCACTAGAGACTTGTCATATATACCAATAGCTTGGCCTTTTGTCACCACAGCGCCAACGAAGATACCCGGCAGGGGTGTGATGTAGCCGTGCCGAACTATGAAGTTGGCGCCGCCCTGCTTGAAAGAAACGTCGACGTACCTTAATTGGCGCCTTGGATCACCTGCGACATGGTGAATATAGTTTGTCTTTGTGACTGTACCCGACGCTACAGCGACAACGCGCTGATTCATCCGTGCAACGTAGTCAATCGAGTTGTGTGGTCCATGATCTCGAGGACAGTGGAAGTAGCCGCCGCAGCTGCTTTGTGCGTCCGGCCCACGAATCTTGCCGCCGGTTGGATTGGCCCATGACCCCCTTACCGGGTTTTGGGCCGGCAACGGTGGGGTTTTCCCCTGGGCCGGCTGGCCGGTGGCGGCGCCGAGCGCCTTGGCGAGGGCCGGATCGGCTTGTGCGGCGGCTTGGATCAGCGCCTGGAGTTCCGGCGACGGCGCGCCGGCCGTGGTCGTCTGCTGTTCGAGCAGGCGCAGGTAGGCCTGCAGGCAGCGCCGCGCGATGTCGCCGGTCGGCGGCTTGGTGATGCCGTGGCGCCGGGCCAGCTCCAGGTCGAGCGCGCCGACCCCGGGCCAGTGCCGGAAACGCCCTGACCGAGGCCAAGACGAGCCCCGGCTGATGCGGCGCGACGGACGCCGGTTTCCAGGATTGCGCGGCGGCGGCGAGCGCCGACGCCAGCACTTTTCGAAAGGCGTCGAGCAGTTGGCCTCGGGCCAAGAACCGACCGGTCCGCGGGTCCAGCCATTCGCTGTCCGGGCAGGCGAGCGTTACCTGCAAGCGGCGGCGGAAACTGAAAACAAAGCCGCGTGACAAATCAAGAAAAGCCGACTAGCTTAAACCCACGCTAGAATACTCTCAGGCATGAGACTGCGATGGTTGCACCACATGTTCGAATAGACATTGCAAGAACCCTAACGTCATGGCCATTCCTTGCCTCTTTGACGGTCCTGGTTCTGAACGACCTCTATCTTAAGTTCGCCTTTTCCAATTGGCTGACCGGTAAGCTCTCCGATTTTTCCGGCCTGTTTTTCGTTTCTCTGCTGATGTGCGCCATCTGCCCGCGATCGAAATTTTCCGCATTGGCCGGCCTCGCGGTCGGTTTTTGCCTTTGGAAGAGCCCGCTGTCCGAACCGTTCATCGCCGCCGTCCGAAACCTTGGGTTGGTGTCGTTTGGCCGGGTTGTCGACTACACCGACCTCATTGCCCTTTCCGTATTACCCGCGGCGGCCTATGTAACCGGCAGTAATTCTAGGAAAATCATTTGTATCGAAGCCCTGCGCCGGTGTGCCGCCGTCCCAATTCTGCTCGTCACCGCACTGGCCGTGGGCGGATCTCTTTCAGAGACCCACTATTACAATTTCACAATAGCAACGACGAAATCTGGCCGGCAATTCGATACTGCGGTGGCAGCAACCGCAATTAGCAATGTTGCCGCTCAGCTAAAGCTTAAATGTACCCAGTGCGAACACCCGGAAGAATCGGCTTCGTTCCAAGACAATTTTGTCGAAATAACTTACAAAATAGAAAATAGGCAGAAGATACGATTCGAAATTATTGGGAGACCGAGACTGTTCTATTTTGATCATACCGAAACGAGTATCAGAATTTTCAAAGTTCACTTAATGTCGGCCTTGGAACGAAAAATTAAAAATTTGGAATATATCTCCCGATTGCCAGAAAAGCGCTATGAACCGATTAACTAACGATGTTTCCCCAAAGGCATTCGCTGCATACCTGGACAGCTCATAGTGGAAAGCAAGACAACCAAAATCCAAAACATCTCGGAATGCCATAGGAACCTCGTTAAGGTCGCAACGTCTTGGCCTTTCATCACGTCATTGGCCCTTCTGACCCTAAACGACTACTACCTAAAATACGCGTTTGGGAACTGGCTGACCGGCAAGCTCTCGGATTTTTCCGGCCTGTTTTTCGTAACCATGCTTTTCTGCACGTTCTTTCCGCGATCGAAAACCGTGGTATCAGCAGTTCTCGCGATTACATTTGCCGCATGGAAAAGCCCCATATCGGATCCGCTCATCGCTATTTTGCAAAGTCTCGGTTTCGGCTGGTTTGGCCGGGTTGTGGATTACACCGACCTTATTGCACTTATCGTTCTGCCATTTGCGTCCAAGGTAACGGCGCGTGTCTTTAGACAGAACAGTCGCGCCGGAAAGGAAAGAAAGTATTTGGCGCTGCCCATTTTATGCGCTGCCGCATTGGCGGTTGCGGCCACGTCGACAGCCCCCGCGCTTTACGATTTTACTATTCGAAAAGTCGATACTGGCCAACAGTTTGACGTTGCCAAAGTAACGGCGATCATCCGGAAGGTGGTTGAAAAAGAAAAACTGAAATGCGTCGCCTGTGACAACCCTAACAAACAAGCAATCTATGAACGAGAGGCACTTAAGCTAGAATATCGCATAGAGAACCAATCAGCCATAACCTTCAAAATTGATGATTTGTACGACGGCGCATCGCACTCCATCGTTCGGGAGATCAAGAACGAATTTGGGAAAAATTTCGAAGATGTGGAATATGTCATCCCGTTGGCTTCACATGTTGTCGACATACGTAAATGAAATTAGTTGAATCTCACCTGTTGGCACCTAACCAGGTTACAAAACATTGAACACGACATCACAGAAACCTAAAAGATTGGACGGAATCCTTGCCAAACATCTTTCTTTCAATATCTTGGCACCATCAGCGAACGATTGGGATAAGCGCTCTTAGTTGTTCAATAGAAGGAGGAGTTTTCCCAAATTTTTTCGCCCACCGTGCCGCTAGACGGCGTTTTAAGAGAAAATAATCTTCCACCATCGCTCCTTGCTGCTCGACATTGTAGGATGAGAAAGGCTTGCCTTTTTCTAAAGGCAGATAGTCATAACCTCGACCGGCGTGCGCAACGGCGGCTCGAAGACCAACGTGCTTGTTGTTTTGGTGTTGCCAAACGTGAACAAATTCATGGATGTATGTCGCCTTCAGTTTTTCGTATTCCGAGGAATAGTTGTCCTTGTAAATGGACTTCCCCGGATAAATATGCCCTTCTAGAGTTACAAATTCATCGTGCTTTTGTAAGCCTGGAAATCGTGGACCGTAGGCCACAATGACTTTTCCGTAATCGATCACCCCAGATTTGAAAATCGAGTTTGCCAACGCGATTTCGCCCGATGTCTATTTGCGGCCGCGGGGAGGCAAATTTTTGGCGCCGGCGGCCGGACCAGTTTCACCGGTCTGGGCGAGCTTGACCGAGCCGAGCGCCTTGGCGAGGGCCGGGTCGGCTTGTGCGGCGGCTTGGATCAGGGCCTGGAGTTCCGGCGACGGCGGACCGGCCGTGGTCGTTTGCTGTTCGATCAGGCGCAGGCAGGCTTGCAAACAGCGCCGCGCGATGTCGTCCTTCGGCGGTTTGGTGACGCCGTGGCGCCGGGCCAGCTCCTGGTCGAGCCCACCAGCCTTAGCCAGTGCCGGAAACGCCCGCACCGAGGCCAAGACGAGCCCCGGCTGATGCGGCGCGACGGACGCCG
>Ga0315336_1002982_pt1 | contig 23912 bp, 14 predicted proteins | sample ASW5metaG_FD_204512 | JGI IMG/M metagenome (GOLD analysis project Ga0315336, IMG submission 204512) | Ammonia-oxidizing marine archaeal communities from Monterey Bay, California, United States - ASW #5 | ecosystem: Environmental > Aquatic > Marine > Intertidal zone | place: USA: California... | reverse complement strand
GGCCGCCCTCCTCGTGACAGCTGCACTCCTGGCAGGTGGCTCGGTCGCCATTGCGCAGCTTCCGATGAACTCGCGTCCGCGTTCCGGAGCCAGTGTCACCCCGGTCTTCGAAGGCTGGTACACGAACCCGGACGGCACACTGATGCTGTCGTTCGGCTACTTCAACCGCAACACCGAAGAAACCCTCGAGATTCCGCTCGGCGAGGACAATCGTTTCGGGGGCGGCGAGCTGGATCGGGGCCAGCCGACGGTGTTCCTGCCCGGTCGACAGTGGGGCGTGTTCGGCTTTCGCGTTGCGCCGGACATGGGCGACGGCAAAGTGTACTGGACCCTCAATACCCGCGGCGTATCCCACTCCGTCCCGGGGCACCTGGACCGCGGCTATTACCTCGACGCCCTCGTGGGTGAAGCCGGGACTGGCAATACCCCGCCCGTACTGCGTTTTGCTCCCGATGGCCCGCCGAGCCAGGGACCCGGCGGCGACTTCGGCCCATCGCTGGCCGCGCGCGTCGGCGCGCCGGTGTCCTTGAGTATCCAGGCCAACGACGACTGGCGCTTCGAGCCTTATTGGCACCGGGGTCGCGATCCAGAGAGGTTGGCTTTGACATGGCAGAAGTACAGGGGACCCGGGAGCATCTTCTTCGACAGTGCTACGGTAGAGATTGCCCGCGGCTCGGACGGCGTGGCAACGACCGCGGCGACCTTCGACGAACCCGGCGAGTACGTGGTCCGTGTGCTGGCCAACGACGTCTCGGGAACGTATCCGGCCGGCGCCGCACAGTGCTGCTGGACGAACGCTTATGTGCGCGTCACCGTCTCACCTTGAGGAAGCTCTCATGAGGAATAATCGCCGTGCCCTTGCCGTAGCGAAATACAGCGCTATCCTCCTCGCAGCCCAGGCAGCGGTTCTCGCTGCGAGCAACCTGGCGTTTGCCGTCGGCCCGACCGGCGTTGACGACCCAGTCACCTTCACCAAGGACATAGCGCGGATCCTGCAGGTGAAGTGTCAGGACTGCCACCAGCCGGATTCCATCGGCCCGATGCCGCTGATGACCTACGACGAGGTGCGTCCTTACGTGGCGATGATCCGGAAAGAGGTCTCTGACCGACGGATGCCGCCGTGGCACATCGACAAGACGCGAGGTATCCAGCACTTCAAGAACGACCGCTCGTTGACCGACGACGAGCTGGCCACCATGCTTCGGTGGATCGATGACGGCGCGCCGATGGGCGACCCGGCCGACATGCCTCCGCCACGGGAGTTCGCCGACCCGACCCAGTGGCAGATGAGGGACCAGTTCGGTGAGCCCGACCTGATCCTACGGTCTACGCCCTATACGGTGGCCGAGCTGGGGCAAGACAAGTGGTGGCGCCCGGTCGTGGAGACCGGGATCACCGAGCCGCGGTGGGTCCGGGCCATCGAGATCAAGCCTTCCTATCCAGGTGGGCGCCAGGCCGTGCACCATGTCATGGGCTACCTGATCCAGGAGGAAACGGAGTACGAGGGCCTGCCGAGGAACCTCCCCCGCAGGCAACGCCGCGCCGGAACGTTCATGGAGTACGCGATCGGCAAGGTGGGCGAGGTATTCACAGAGGACACCGGTAAGCTCCTGCTGCCCGGCTCCGCGATCCAGTTCGAGGTCCACTATTATGCCTACGGCGACCCGGTTACCGACGACGTCGTGGAAATGGGCATCTGGTTCTATCCCCGTGAACACCGGCCGAAATACCGCACAGTGATGCGCATGATCGGCGAGGGCTCGAGTGAGGGGCGCCTGGAGATTCCACCGGGCACGATCAGCATGATCCAGCACGAGATGGTTCTTCCGGTGCCGGCGCGTCTGCTGAACTTCCAGCCGCACATGCACATGCGAGGCAAGGCGCAATCGCTCGAGGCCATCTATCCGGACGGCAGACGTGAACTGCTCGCTCACGCGGACAACTTCCAATGGAACTGGCAGGTCAATTACATCTTCGAAGACGAATTCGCGCCCCTACTGCCGGCCGGAACGACCCTCATGGTCACCAGCTGGCACGACAATACCGTCGACAACCCGCATAACCCGGACCCTGAGAACTGGGTGGGTTACGGCGATCGCACCGTCGACGAGATGGCGCACGTGTGGCTCAACCTCACCTTCATGGAGCAGGAGGACTTCGACCAGGAGGTAGCCCGGCGAGAGGCCGCGGCTGCGGGGGAGTAGCGCGACCGCTCTCTACGGCTTGATCGCCTGAACCCGCATCCTGTCGAACCGCGAGGAATCCGTTCACCGCCAACATGTCGGCGACGATGTCCAACTTCCTCGCGACGTCCGAGACCACGCGGGCTATGTTGGACATGGGTTAGGCGACTGTAGGCGGCAGACCGATGACTGACTCCACACAGCATAGCGGCGCACCGACGGGCGACACCCTTCCAGCTGAAGCGAGTCTCGGCCGGTTGTTCGACCTGCTCTGCATCGCCGGTCTTGATGGCTATTTCAAGAACATCAATCCGGCGTTCACCCGGGTCCTCGGTTATCGCGCGGAGGACCTGCTGAGCAAAGGATTCATTGAATTCGTCCACCCGGAAGATCGCCATCCCACAGGACGTGAGCTGCTCCCGCTCCCGCGCCCTCGTATCGAGCAGCGTCCGCCACCCGCTTCGTGAGCCTCATCTCCGGCTCGCTTCCCCCAGCAGTCGAGTGACCACTGAGTGACCACTCTGGATTGAATTGCGTAGAAGTAGACTCCGGGTAGAATACCGCAATAAGCCCGACTACATTGGAAAATACGGGGTATGTAGAAAGACGCAGGGGGCCTGTAGAACCTGCGGACCTGAAATTCGTAATCAGCAGGTCCGCGGTTCGAATCCGCGCGCCGGCGCTACGATTATCGGAATAGTGATCTCGACGTGTCACCCCTGTGTCACCCACAAGCAGCTCCAGACGGCCTCGTGTCAGGAGACGACAATCAGCTCAGGTGCCATCGTCGTGAGCGAGCGGCATCCGCCCTTCTCGTAGATGAAGGTATCGATCAGCCCCGTGGTGCCGGTCGCGAAGCTCTCGTAGTTGCTCACCTGGCGCTCTTGCATGACCCAATCCGAGCGATCCTCCTCGCCCACGGTGAAGGTCCACCAGCCGCACCAATCCGGCGGAAAGCTGATCCCCAGCTCATAGCCACCGAGCCAGCCATCGATCTTGCCCTGCTGGGCCAGCTGCCAGGCGCCGGTCTCCTTGTAGAACTCCCGCAGGGTCCGCGTCAGCTCGTTGAGCGGCAGGCCGGGCTTGCCGGTAGCGTGCACAACGTCCATGGCCCGGCCGTTCATCGCGTACAGATCCACCAGCTCCTTGGGCGGCTCACCGACGAAAAAGGCCCGGCAGGTGTTGCAGTGGTAGCGATTCTTGACCCCGCAGACATCGACGACGACGTGATCGACCTCCTGGATCACGCGCTCCGATGCAATGCCGTGGATGAAATGGTTGCCCCCTGCCTTGACGGCGCACAGCAGGCCCGACATCCCACCGCCGGCACGGGTCATGGCGCGCACGATCTCGCCGTAGAGCTCTAGCTCCGTCATACCGGGCCGGACGATGTCCTTGGCCGCCTGCAGGCCGATATCGGCAATACGGCCCGCCTCCTCGACCACCTCGATCTCGGCCGGCGACTTGTGCACCTTGACCTCGGCCATCACCTCCGACGCGTCGATGAGCTCGCAGCCACGATCGCTGAACACCGCCTCGATCAGCTTCATGTGGGAGGGCCTCGGACGATAGCTGTTGTACTGCAGGCCGACCGTACCCTTGAGCCAACCGGCCGCCTCCAGCTCCATGGCGTGGCCCTCGTAGGGGCGATCACCGCCGCGCCTGGGACGCCGGATGTCGCCAGCCACGGAGGTTGCCGCCATCAGCTCGTCGTGGCCGTCGAAGTGGATGAGGTTGTCATGGTCGACGTGCACGACGGTGATCGAGTCCAGGCCCCAGTTCTTGGGACAATTCTGCTGATACCAGCTCAGCTCCAGACCGTGCAGGTAGCACATGTCTTCGGGCATGGTGACGAACAACATATCGATGTTGTCCTTCGCCATCCGATCCCGCACGTGGCGCAACCGTTCCTGATATTCAGCCTTAGAGAACGGCGGTGGCGGATGTCCCTCGACCGTGTTTCCGGGCACCACTGTGCGGGGCGTGAAGCCGCCGCTCGGGGCCGCGTTCACCGTGCCAGAGGTGAGCATTCCCGCTGTTGTCGCTGCCGACGTTGCAAGAAAGGCTCGTCGATTGATCTGAGGCTTAGCCATCTCGCCTCCTTGGGCGTGGGATAACGTGTTAATAGGAGCTACAAGGCGCGGCACTCGGGACGAGAACGCAGCCTTTGACGCTGAACTCAAGCCTCAAACCCACCAACAACAGGGGAGTTCCGTCAGCCGGATGCCCCAGGTGCCCCTTGTCGGGTCATGTTCTTGGCTTGGTCAGCATCGGGTCGCCTGGATACAACCACTGATCGTTGGACTCCTCAAGGGATTCGCTGCGCAGACGATGGCTACCGCCCATCATGAGCAGTAGTCCCTTGCCTTCGATCGAGGGTGTTCAGGGTCAGAAGCGAACTCGGCGGGCAGCACCTTGATGGCCACCTTGCGGCCCAAGCGCGTGTCTTCCGCCAGGTACACCTCGCCCATGTCGTCTCATTGCCCGCCGAAGAGTCCTCCAAAGAAATCGCCCACGTTCCAGTCTGGCTCCGCATCCTGCATGGCAACATGGTAGCCGGTCAAGAAGTTCACGCGAGCGTGGTCGGCGCCGGCCCCGAAGTCGAACTCTTGATCCGCTTCATCATGCGGGGTGTGGTACCGGTCACGTCGGTAGGCCGAATTCATCGCTCCACCGTCCAGCGCCGGATCTCCAGTCTCGAAGCCGCTCTTGATGAAGAGCGCCGGAATGCCCTGTCGGACGAAGCTGTAGTGATCGCTTCGAATGAAGAGTACCTGCTCGGGAATCGGATCTTCAGCGAGAGTGATTCCGAGGCGATCGGCTGCTGCGCCGACCGCCTCGGATAGGGTCGAATGCTCGGCCCCGTAGGGGACGATATCGTGGAGTGGATGGAACAGGAACGGCATGTCCAAGGCCAGATTTGCGACCAACCCCTCCCGAGGCACCGTGGGGTGGTTGACGAAGTAGTCCGATCCGAGGAGGCCCCACTCTTCGGCGGTCACGAAAAGAAACAGAACGGACCGGCGAGGTGGCTCCGATAGGTTGGAAAAACCACGGGCGATCTCCAACACGATGGAGACGCCGGAGGCGTTGTCGTGGGCGCCGTTGTAGATCTCGTCACCGTTGTCAGGGGCTCCGATGCCGAAGTGGTCCATGTGAGCCACATATACAACATGCTGACCACTCAGGGCTGGATCACTCCCTTCGAGTCGAGCCACGACGTTGTGACTCTGGACCGGCCGGTGGGCGCTGCTGGTGCGAATCGTCAATTCGCCCGGTACGTCGAACGCCTGAGGCGTGCTCTCGGCCGCTCGTGCGAAGATCTGCTCGGTCGGGACAGGAGAGTCGGCAAAGATGGAGGCCACAGCCGAGTGATTCAGGTTCGCTGATCCCCGGATCGGCAAGCCCGTACCGCCGCGCGGCGTGCCCTCGCCGTCCAACCACGTGAAGGCTCCCCGCCTCGACCGGGCAACGCCGACCTCCCACCGAAAGCGCGGATCTTCCGGATACGTGAAGCTGACCATGCCGACCGCGCCTCGGGCCGCCATCTCGGCCCGTTTGACCGCTCCTGACGAGAAGTATGCTCGCTCGTTGCTCGGAAGGGAGGGCGGCGCGCCCGTCAAGTAGAGCACGATCTTGCCGCTGAGGTCCGCTTCCGCCAAGTCGTCGTATCCGAATGCCGGCGCGCTGACACCGTAGCCGGCAAAGACCATTGGAGCAGTTACGCTAACCGCCTCCAACAGGTGGTTGGCACCAAGCGTGAAGTCCTCCGCGTAGACGAAGTCCGTCGTGCCGTCGTTGAGGACGAGTGACAGTCCGCTCGCGTCCTCGACGACCATGCTCTCCTGCAGAGGCACCGGCTGTCGGAATGAGCCATCGATGCCGGCCGGGGCGAGGCCCAACTGCGTCAGTGTCGACTCGACATACTGCGAAGCTCCCTCGAAGCCCCGGGTGCCCGGGGCTCGTCCCTCGAGGCTGTCGTCGGCGAGGATCCGTATGTGGGTTTCGACGGCGCTCGGTTCGATCGAGGACAGTACGACCGCCACATTCGCGCCATCGAGGGATACGGACGCTGCGGTGACTGGAGACTCCCGATCGTCAGGAGAGGAGTCAGCGGTGCAGCCGAATAGTGCCCCCGTCGCCAAGATGGCCAGCGCGCGCGAGGTAGACAGGGCTTGGCGGCTCGTTGGTTGGGACTTCATGGATGAGATCTCCTTCTAGTACGTAGACGCCCCAGTACGTGGACGCCCAAATGGACGACCTCACAACGGCCGCGTCGAGGCTCGGGCGCCGGTGCGTGCTCCGCCCGGCGACACATCGGTCGGATCGCGCTGCGCCACCTCGGCTTACCACTCGTGCATCTCGGTAGTGCAGCGGTTGTGGTCAAATCGACGCACCACCTGCGACCGTGTGTTGACCGACAGGGATGCGAGAATCTCATCGTTCCCGAGTAGATGAGCGATCGCGTTTGCCATGTCGACCCCGTCTTGGACGGTTGATTTACTGAACCACGGGTGCTCCATGTTCATTGGCTTGATCAATCCGACCTCACCCTGGAAGCTGCGTACGGGGCGAGAATCTCGTAATGGCCGAGTCTGGTGCCGGGTTCCATGGCGCTGCCGTAGAGGGGTAGGTGAGCGCCTGAAGCCTATCGTCAGAGCCGGCGAGATCCAACGGGAGGGCAGGGAAGCCACTACGAAGCACTGGCAGAAAGGAGGAAATAGCCCTAATCACCCCGAGTTGGAACCGGATACAGGAAGAACTCAGGGGGCTAGATAGGCTGCTCGCCTGATTCGGAGGGGCGCGGGCTAACGTGCTACGGGTCCGTCGGCACGAGCCGCTTCAGCTCGTCGAACCAGCTGCTGAACGGGTCGTCGCCTGTATGCTCGCCCGACACTGCAAATCTCAGTCCTCTGTCCAGATCAGCGGAGGCGGCGCTGGAAGGTCAACCGCGGCTTCGAGCTGATGCTAGTCTTGGACGGTATCCGCTCCGTGATCATCTTCGATTGAAGGCCATGCAGATCACCAACCCGTACGGCGAGGCGCTGGACTTCGCTCACGACGCAGGCTCGCCGCTGGTCGTGATTGGCCACGGGGTGACCGCCAACAAAGACCGCGACTGGGCCGTGACCCTGCACGCGGCGCTGACCGCCGCCGGCTTCGGCGCACTGCGATTCTCCTTCTCCGGTAACGGCGCCTCCGAGGGCGACTTCCGCGAGAGCACCGTCAGCAAGGAGATCGCCGACCTCGGCGCCGTGCTCGACGCCCTCGAGGCCGGGGGCACCGCCGAAGTGATCTTTGCCGGCCACAGCATGGGCGCGGCGGTCAGCGTCCTTGCCGCCAGCAGCGACCGCCGCATCACGCGCCTGATCTCGCTGGCCGGCATGGTCCATACGCACGACTTCGCGCAGCGCAAGTTCGGCGAGCAGGCGCCGGGCGAGAGCCTCATGTGGGACAAACCTGAGTGCCCGCTCTCACAAGTCTTCATGGACGACATGGCCGCCATCGGCAGCGTTGCCCCGAAGGCCGCAGAGATCAAGGTGCCCTGGCTGCTCGTGCACGGCACCGCCGACACCGTCGTCCCGCACAGCGAGTCGGTCGAGATCGCCAGCGAGGCCGCCAAGCACGGTGCCGAGGTCACGCTCGTCACCCTCGACGGTGGCGACCACCTCTTCTCGGGCGAGGATGAGTCGCGGATGGCCGCGGCTGTCGTGGAGTGGCTGCAGGGCTAGCGCGTCCCGGCGGCCTCGCCGCGTGGTTTCGGATCAGGAATTTCAGGGTTCGGAAGGCTGGCGTCGGCTACGTGGGGCCAAAGGGAGCACGAGCGACGATCGGCGGGGAGTAGAGGCCCCTCTACGATGGTCCACCGACTTCACCCGTGACCGCTTCGAAGGCAGCATTAGTTGCCCGGGCGGGCGATTGCGAGGTTCCCGGACCCGAGTGACAATCACGCTGCACTGAAAACGGATGCTCCTCGGGCTGCGGTGTTCGCCACGGGAGCTGACGCGAGACCACATGCGTGCGGGGGGTGGATCTCTTAGTGGCCGAGTCGAATGTCGGGTTCCATGGCGCTCCTGATGCAGGGTGGGTGAGCGCATGAAGCCTATCGCTGGAGCGGGCGAGGGTCCACGGAAGACAGTAGTCCTCCGGCGTCAGGTCCCTCAGCCGCACCTCCGCCAGCACCGTATCCGCCTCGATCTGAAGCAGCGCCCTTCTAACGCCCAGAGCGGACATATGACTGGTGTCTGAGTCGAGCATTCTGCGAATCATCTTCAGGTGCCGGTACTCAACGGTGTAGTTGGAACCGGTCTAACTACTGATGTCATAAGGGTTTTTCGGCCATCGGGGGGCGCAAAAGGTGATTTGGTAGCCCCAATGACCACAATTTTGAACACCATGCCGAGTATCTAGCGCGGCTCTCGAGGGCTGGCTGAGCGCGCTACGGGTCCGTCGGCACGAGCCGCTTTAGCTCGTCGAAGTGGTCGCCAACGCGGGTGCCTGGGCCGCCATCCATGGGCGTAACCGCGCTGGCGCTACCAGTGGTAGCAGGCGTAGAAGCCGTCCGGAGCATGGACACGGGCGATTCAGCTGCCGACGATGAATACTAGGCAACCGATAGCGTGACCGGACTGGCGACGGTCAGCCTCTATACCGGAGCAGGCGGTCTGGATCTTGGCCTCCACGCCTCGGGATTCAGCAACGCAGTCGCTATCGAGCTTGAGCCGCTCGCGGTGGAGACGCTGGCCGCAAATCACTCGCACTGGGGCAGCGTACTCCCCGAGGGCGTCCATTCTCTGATGAGACGGGACACGGCTGGCCGCCCGGACGCGACGGGAATTCGTCGCAATCGGCTACGAACCGTCATGCAAACGACCTCGCACGGGGCGGCCTGGGAAGACACCTTCCACGGTCGCCCCGTCGCGTACTACCAGGACGCCGTTCACCAGCACGTACTGCACACCCTCGGCCTTCGACAGGTCTTCCTCGAAGGTCGCCGTGTCGATGACGCGACCCGGATCGAACACGGTGATATCGGCGTCGGCGCCTTCCTGAATGCGACCCTTGCGCGCCATGCTCGGTGCGAAACGCTCGAGACGCTGAGCCGGCATGTAGCTCATTCGTGAGATGGCTTCCATCACGGGAAGCAACTCCTGCTGGCGTACGTACCGACCGAGAACACGGGTGAAGGTCCCCGCGCCGCGTGGGTGGGCACCAGGTGCGTAGGGCATGCCGTCTGAGGCGAACATCACCCACGGAGTTTTCATCCACTGCTCGATCCACTCCGGCTTCATCGCGTGGCCGATGACAATGCCACCCTGCTCGCGGTACTGACTGAAGGTCTCTTCGGTCAACCGCTCGCCGGTGTCTTGCCATTGCAGATCGTCGTAGCTGATACCTATCTTCTCCTGCCAGCCAGGATCGAAAACGGCCGACTCCAGCGCAGTCGACCACGCGGTGTATGGATATGCCTCGGCGCTCACATCGACACCGTGCGCCCGAGCGCCGGCGATCAGATCGAGGGTGGTCGCGATCTGCCCCAGGCTCATGCTGTTGATGTGCACGATGTGGAGGGGCGCGCCCGTCGCCGCGGAGTCTGCAATGACCTCCTGGAAGGCCGACACGGACCCGTCGCGCACATGGGTGTATATCGGAACGTACCACTCCGCGGCCATTTCAAAGACGCGGAAGATCTCGTCGTGCGTTGCTCCCGGGTAGTACTCATGGGGCACCCCGATCCCCAGGCCGCCGGCACGCAGGTTGCTAAGAAGCAACGCCTTCATTTCGTCGTAGTGAGCCGGATCCACCGGTTCGTAAGATGTTTCAGCAAAGAGCAATTCGCGATATACAACGATGTTGCCGCTGATCTTGGCCAGAGCGTCCGCGTACTCCGGCATGGCCGCGATACGATGAAAAGCATGCGCCGCCGACGCACCGTAGTTCAGTAGTGCCGCGCCGTCGCGGCCTTCCAGGAAACCGGCTACGTCCCCCGCGCCCCACTCGAGTTCGAGCGCGGTCGTCACTCCATCGTGCGCCTGAAACACGTTGGCCTCGTAGCTCTGGCCATGGGCGTGCATATCGATGAAACCCGGCGCAACGATGAGACCGGAAACGTCGATGGTCTCGGTGCCGCTGAGCGGCCCTTCTGTAATTGCCGCAATACGGTCGCCGCGGATGCCGACGTTGCGGACTGCGTTCAGCCCCGACTCGGGATCCATCACCGTGCCTCCAACCAGCACGATGTCGTAGGTCTCCTGCGCGGTCGTAGCCGCGGCTCCCGGCAGCAGAGCGGCAGCGCTGATCAGCAGCGCGATCGTGAGCAGCGAAGCACGTCGGAACATGGCGGGTCTCCTCATCGACAGGGCGAGCGACTGCCAGGACCCTAGCAGGTCGCCTGCGCGAGTTCGCAGATGGGGAGTTGAAGGCTCGGGCAGCGCCCAATTAACGGCTCTCTGGTAGTTGGCCGTGGCGTTATTCTCGACGACTGCGTGGACTGGACAAGCCCCCAGGGGAGGGGAGCCTCAGCCACCCGTCAGATGAGGAGATCGTAGCCGATTGCCGCCAACCAAATCTGCGAGCGAGCTCCGAATTCGGTGGTGCGTGCGAGATCCAACGGCAAGGACCGGGGCGACACCACGGGACAGCGGTAAGACAGAGGGAGTAGCCCCAACGGGATTTGAACCCGTGCCGCCGGCTTGAAAGGCCGGTGTCCTAACCAGGCTAGACGATGGGGCCACCCAAAAGCCGCTGCGCGGAAGCCGGGTTGAAATGTGGGCCGTCAGGGGATCGAACCCTGGACACCCGGCTTAAAAGGCCGGTGCTCTGCCAACTGAGCTAACGGCCCGGAGGAAGTATAAGCGCTCTCGCGTTGCGAGTCTTCGCTACGGCGGATGGCCCGAGTGTCAACGCTGACGACCAGCGCGTTCGTGGGTCAGCGCTCAACGCTCGGTGTTGGCGACGCCCCCCGTTTCGATCGCAGAGGCTGCAAGCGCCTTGACCGCGAACGTCGTGCCGGCGTGCGTCAGGAAGTTCGGGGTTGTGAAGCTATTACGTATGGACTGGGTCCACCAGTACCCCCCGGCACGCTGGTTCGCCTTCAACCACCCGACACCGCGCTGGATCGCGGCGTGCGACGCCGGCACGCCGGCCTGTCTCAGAACGTATATGACGAAGCCGGTACCGTAGCCGTCACTTTCTACAGTAACCGGGGGATCGGATTCGAGCCCCTCGCGCATCCGCCATACGCCGAGCTTTCCCGAGGCCCAACCACCGTCGTCACGCTGCAGATCGAGAAGCTCGCCGATCCAGCGTTGGCGGTCAGCGTTGCCGACCAGCCCCTCGTTGACACTGCCGGCCCATAGCAGCATGCCGCGGTTGTGGGCGGTCTTGGGCGGGTTCGCGTCGATGTGGGCGCGAATCCTGCGCATCCCCACTACAGCAGCATCAGTGCTGGGGTAGTTGCCCGGAGCCATACCGGTGGCGATCGCCATCAGCGTGGGGGCGAAGTGAAAATCGCTCTCGAACGGTGGCCAGTTGTTTACCGTCCAATCGGCCCAATGGCCGCCTTCGTCCTGTAGCGACCAGGCGTGATCGAGCGCCTCCGCGGCGATGTCGCTGAGCTCGCTTGCACCCGACTGGGCTTCGTTGATGGCCAAAAACGATGACGTGCCAACGACGTCCACCACACTTGGGGCGTACGTTTGCTGGAGGTATTTTGCATCGTGGCCAGGTACGTCGTCGGTACGCCAGGAGCGCACGAAACGGGCAGCCTGTTTGTGTGTGATTTCGAACGCACGGCGCTCGCCGAAGATCTCGGGCGGTGCGGTGAGATACAAACCGTTCGTATGGCATGTGACGCAGCCGTACTTCTCACCCCACGTCACGGCAACCCGATCGAGGAAGGTGACGGCGCGCTCCATCGAGAACGTATCGGCGAGAGCATCCTCACGCGCGTAGGGTCCCAGCTCTGCTGCCGCCAGCAGCGTTGCGAACTCCTCATCGCTCATCGAGTCGGCGTCGGGGGTCGCGACGTCGGCGGCCTGCTGCGCCTGGATCGGCGGATGCGCCGCTGCGTCGACGGTCGCGGTCGTGCTCAGCACGGAAACCGCTACCAGCAGGACCGTCGCTAGCACTCCCGCCAGCGCCAGGCCTGCTCGGACCTTCGTGGGCTCGTCGCCAGGTGGTCGTCCGGTCCGATCCCCGCCGTGTCGGTCGTCGCCCATCGTCGTTCCCCTGTCTGTGCGAGCTCGTCTTGTCCGATCGAAGGCAACCAGTAGTCAGGCGCGAGAATCGAGACCTTGTAACCGAAGCCATCGAGGTTGAGCGTCAGCGACGATGGGCGCGTCGCGGTGGCCCTCCCTCAACGCTCAACGCTCAACGCCGACAACGCCCCCCGTTTCGACCGCCGTGGCCGCAAGCGCCTTGACCGCGAACGCCGTGCCGGCGTGCGTCAGAAAGTTCGAGGTTGTGAAGCTATTGCGTATGGACTGGGTCCACCAGTAGCCACCGGCACGCTGGTGCGTCTTCAACCAGCCGACGCCACGTTGGATCGCTGCGTGCGACGCCGGCACGCCGGCCTGTCTCAGAACGTATATGACGAAACCGGTACCGTAGCCGTCACTTTCGACAGTAACCGGGGGATCGGATTCGAGCCCCTCGCGCATCCGCCATACGCCGAGTTGTCCCGTGGCCCAGCCACCGTCATCACGCTGCAGACCGAGAAGCTCGTCGATCCAAAGTTGGCGATCTGCGTCGCTGATCAGCCCCTCGTTGACACTGCCGGCCCATAGCAGCATGCCGCGGTTGTGGGCGAACTCGGGCGGATTGGCGGCGATATGGGCACGAATCCTGCGCATCCCCTGTACAGCAGCATCGGTGCTGGGGTAGTCGCCCGGAGCCATGCCGGTGGCGATCGCCATCAGCGTGACGGGCCAGTGGCGATCGTAGAACGGCGGCCAGTTGGATACAAACCCAGTCCAGTGGCCCCCTTCGTCCTGTAGCGACCAGGCGCGGTCGAGCGCCTCCACGGTGATGTCGCTGAGCTCTTTTTCACCGGACTGAGCCTCGTTGATGGCCAGAAATGCAGACGTGCCAACGACGTCCGGGACGTCTGGGGCGGGCGCATCGTTGCCAGGCACGTCGTTGGCGCGCCAGGAGCGCACATAGCGAGCAGCCTGATCGTGTGCTATCTCGAAGGCTCGGCGCTCGGCGAAGATCTCGGGCGGTGCCGCGAGATACAAACCGTTCGTATGGCAGGTGACACAGCCGTACGTCTCACCCCATGTCAGGGCAACCCGATCGAGGAAGCTGACGGCGCGCTCTAGCGAGAACGTATCGGCGAGAGCATCCTCACGCGCGTAGGGGCCCAACTCCGCTGACGCCAGCATCGTAGCGAACTCGGCATTGCTCATCGACTCGGTGTCGGGGATCGCGGCGTCGGCAGCCTGCTGCGCTTGGACCGGCGGATGCGCCGCTGCGTCGACGGTCGCGGTCGTGCTCAGTACGGAGACCGCTACCAGCAGAACAGTCGCCAGCACTCCCGCCAGTGCCAGGCCTGCTCGCGGCATCGTCGGCGTGTTGTCGGGGGTTCGTAGCCCTGTCTGATCCACGCGGTGTCGATCGTCGCCCATCGCCGTTCTCCTGTTCTGTGTGAGCTCATTTGGTCGAATACAGTATCCACGCATCGAACCACGCCACCGTACCATGTCGCCCGCGCTGGCGACCGGCGCTATCGGTTCTCCTCGCGGCTCTCCTCATAGCGCGCGCCACTCAGGGTATTGGCGAGCGAGTAGTTCCCCTCGTGGCACGCATACTCGTACAGTAGATCGTTGAACCGGTCGAACGGAACCTGACCACCCCAGACGCTCTCGTACATCGTCAGGTCGTCGATGGTGAACTCGTAGAGAATGGAGTCTTCGGATACCCGGGTGAAGCGCTCGATCACCTTGCGATCTTCCGAAGGAGGGACACCGCGCAGCGGGTGATCGGGATTCAAGTTGGTGGTCTCGACAACGAGCGTGTCCCCCTCCCAACGACCCCAGGAGTCACCGAACCAGGGGCGGATGTGGCTGGGAAGCGGTGTGGGCGAACTGAGCCGAATGATGCGGGCGTCGTGCACCATCTCCGTCATGATCATCAGGTGGTCGGGTGTCTGCACGATCGTGTAGTTGTTGAGGTAGAAGTAGTTGGGGAGCATCGGCGGACCGGCGTTGGAGCCGAACGATACGAGGCAGCGGTCCTCCAGCGGTAGGAGCTCGGGATGATCGCGAAAATCAAACTGGCTTCTGAGCGCGGCGCGACCCTCGACCCGCCGGAGTCCCTCCGGCGTCAGCGCCGGCACGCGGCCATCCGCGGGATTCATCACCAGCGAGCTCCTGGGCTCGCCATCGACGATCGCCACCCGGTCTCCGGCCTCGCTCGTCGCCGAGCCCTTGGCGAGCCCAACCTCTTCTCCAAAACGTCTCCAATAGCCATCGTCAGTCAGCACTTCTGGGCGATCGGTGGGCGCCTGTCCCTCCTCGATCTCCACAACCTGCTCCGGGCTGAGAACGGGCCCCAGACCTTTCGGGCGCTGGATCGGGGTAAGTGTGGCGTTGGTCCAGTTCCCCTGCAGATCCGGATGGCCGTGCGGCGTCCTTGGTACCTGCCACTGTGCGGTATCGGAAGCCGTGCCCTGCGCTGCCGCGGTCGACCACAGGGTCGCCGCTGACAACGAGATCGCTGCAATCGCCATGGCGCATTGCCTGAACGACAGCGAGGCCCAGAGGTTCATCTGCGTCATTACCCAGGATTCCCTTGATGACCCTTGTCAAGTCAGTTGGCTTGGTCAGCAGCCAGGCCTGGACTCAACCACTGTACGCGCGCAAACGACGGCGACCGCTACCGCCGCTCAGAAGCGCATTCCGCAGATCTCACACCCGTTAGTCTACTGGGCAAGCGCCTTCAGGACGCACCGAGATCAAAGATCCATCTGGGAAATTCGGGTAACATGTTGGGAGGATTCCTACGGGCGGCGCCGTCACCGGCCCACGGACGGCGGCCCCCACGGCGCGGCCGATCCCCGCGACCCTGACGATGGAGGCGAGTTGGATGCGGAGCGTCGAGGGCGAGGGGAGTATGCCGCGACCTCGCACGATAGCAGTGCTTGCCATTCTGGCGTTCGGGTCCGGGTCCGCGATCGTCCTGCTGACGATCGGCTGCGGCCCAGCAGCGTCCCCGAAGGCGGCCCTCGACGAGCTGCGCGGCGACCGCAAGCTCAACGTCCTGCTGGTGACGCTCGACACGATGCGCGCCGATCGTCTCGGCGTATACGGCTTCGACGAGGTCGATACACGGGCTATCGATGCGCTTGCCGGCCGCGGCGTAACCTTCATGCGCGCCTACGCCTCGACGCCGCTGACGCTGCCCTCGCACACGTCGCTGTTCACCGGGACCCACCCGCCCTACCACGGGGTGCGCGACAACGGCGTGCATGTCGTGCCGGCAGGGTTGCAGACCCTGGCCGAGAGCTTCCAGGAGGCCGGCTACCGCACCGGCGCCTTCGTCGGAGCCTTCGTCCTCGACTCGCGCTGGGGCCTGGCCCAGGGGTTCGACCGATACTTCGACGAGTTCGAGTTGCCTGAGCAGCGACAGATCTCTCTGAGCACCGTGCAGCGCCCCGGATCCGAGGTCATCGACACTGCCCTGGCATGGGTCCGCGAGGACGACATGACCCCGTTCTTCATGTGGGTTCACCTGTACGACCCGCATACCCCATACGAGCCACCAGAGCCCTTCAGGTCGCAATACGCCGACCAGCCCTACGTCGGCGAGATCGCCTGGACCGACTCCTTGGTCGGCCGGCTGGCCTCGTGGCTGGACGACTCCGGCCGGTCCGACGACACCTACGTTGTGGTGGCAGCCGATCACGGCGAGAGCCTCGGAGAGCACGGGGAGATCGAGCACGGGCTGCTGCTGTACGAGTCGGCCATCCGGGTGCCACTGATCATCGCTACTCCATTCGACGAGCCGCAGGGCATCCAGCGGCACGAGCTGGTCTCGTTGATCGATGTCATGCCGACCGTGCTGGACCTGACCGGGCTGGAGACCCCCGGGGAGGTGCAAGGCAGGAGCCTGGTGCCGCTGCTTGCCAAGCACGCTGAGGTCGAGGGCTGGCCCGACGCGCCCGTCTATGCCGAGACTTTCTACCCGCGCCTGCATTTCGGCTGGAGCGAGCTCCAGGCGATCCTCAAGCCAACCTACAAGCTCATCATCTCGCCCGAGCCGGAGCTCTACGATCTTCTACAGGACCCCGGGGAGCAGCAGGACCTCGCATCAGGGCGCGCCGCCACCGCAGAGGCGCTGCGCCGGGAGGCCGAGGAGCTGGTGGCGCAGCTCGAGGAGAACGCCAACCCGGCGGCCACCGTCACGCTCGACCAGGAAACTCTGCGGCGGCTCGCCGCGCTCGGGTACATCGGCGGCTACAGCGCCGATGCAGACGACCCGGAGGCCGAGCGCGCCAACCCGAGGGACAAGATCGAGATATACAACGACCTGCTCCGGGCCCGCCGTCTGACCGTCCAGAACGAGCCGGCCGAGGCCGAGGTGGTCCTGCGGGGGGTTATCGCCGAGGATCCCGGCGTGGTCGATGCGCACCGGTCGCTCGGCAACCTGCTCGTCGAGCAGCTCCGCTACGACGAAGCCATCGAGGCCTTCGAGACCGCACTCTCTATGAGGCCCGAGGATGCAGCCCTGGTGCTCCTTGTCGCCAGCACGCAGAGGCAGGCCGGTCGGTTGGACGAGGCCGAGAAGGTGTTGCTGGACTTCATCGACGTCCTGGAGCCGGATGCCCGGCTGTACATCAGCCTCGGACGCATCAAGCAAGCCAAGCGCTCCTACACCGAGGCAGCAACCTATTTCAACGAGGCGTTGCGCCTCAGCGAGGATGCTCCGGCAGACAATATCATGGCCGGCGCTCATGTCGGGCTCGGGGCTGTCCAGCTGGCCAGCGGCCGCCTGGGCCTGGCCGAGGAGCACCTGGACCTGGCGCGCAGCCTCAACGATAGCCTCGCCGATCTGCACTTCCAGCGTGCCTTGCTGTTCCAGGCCCGGCAACAGCCGGACGAGGCGATCGCCGCCTACCGCCGCGAGCTCGAGAACTCGCCGCGCAACGGCAGGGTCGCCTTCAACCTCAGCGTCATCTACCGCAACCGCGGCGACCTCGGCGCGGAGGAGCGCTACCTGCGTCTGGCCCTCGAGATCAACCCGCAATTCGCCGGTGGGCGCCTTTTCCTTGCCCGCATCTACCTGCTGAAGAACGAGCGCCTCGACGAGGCCGTGTCGCTCGTCGAGGGGGCGCTGGAGCGACTCGAGTCGTCGACTGCGCGCGGGATGCCGCAAGAAGTGACCAGGCAGGACCAGGTGCTGGGTCATCTCTTGCTGGCGGATATCTACAATCGACTCGGGGATAGCGAGCTCTCCAACCAGCACGCGCGTCTCGGGACGCAGCTGCGTACCGGCATACGGCGATGACCATGCACGCGACGGTAGTGCGGGTTGGTATGCACATCGTCGTCTGCTCTTTGCTGGCCGCGCCAAGCCTTTTCGGCTCGACTTCGGCGACATCGGCCTCGCTGGCTTTGATGCGTACTCGGTCGGCAGCCCATCAGGGATCTGAGACCGCGCAGACGCCAGCCGAGGAGTTCGACCAGGCGATGCAGACCGCTGTGGCGGCCCTAAAGAATGGCGATTTCGCGTCGATTCTCAGGGCGGTGACGGCGTACGAGCGCGCCCACGAGCTGCGTCCCAAGAGTATCCCAGCCTGCCTGGGGCTCGGGCGCACCTACCGCCGTCTCAACCTCCATGAGGAGACGATCGCTCTCATTGATGAGTGTCTGGCCGCGGCTGGCCCGGCCCCGAACCTCGAGCTGATGAGGGGGCGAACGCTGCTTCAGATGGGCATGGGGTCGGAGGCGCGAGCCGCCTTCGAGGCGGCCACGGCGGCGGGCGCCGTGGAAGCGCGCTCCGATCTGGGCCTCCTGGCGTGGGCACAGGGCGATCTCGACGTCGCCGTGGAGGAGCTCGAGGCGCTGATCCTGGTGCGTCCGCGCCGAGCCCTGGTGTACGTGCGCCTCGCCGAGGTATACATCGATCGCCTGGAGTTCGCGACCGCTGAAGGACTGCTCCAACGTGCCCTCGAACTGCAAGCCTGCTGCGCGGCGCAGGCGCATAACCTGCTTGGGCTCATTCGCTACAAGGCTGGCGATCTGGAGGGCGCGGTGACCCACGGGCGCGAGGCAATCCGGCTTGACGCAGACCTGGGACTGGCCCACTACAACCTGGCCATGGCCCTTCGCGACAGCGGTCAGCGGGAGCAGAGTCAGCAGGTGATGCAGCGCTTCCAGGAGATCGACAGCGCCGCCAACCAGCGCGAGCTCGAGGAGAATCGCGCCACGCAGATCGCCATGTTGAACGTGCAGGGACTCTACTACTTGCGCCATGACGATCCGGCAGAGGCGCTGAGGCTTTTCGAGGCCGCGCTCGGGTTTGCGCCGGACGACGCAGTGATCCACTTCAACATCGGCCTGTCCAGGTCAGCACTCGGCCAGCCCGAAGGTGCGATCACGGCACTGGAGAGCGCCCGCGAGCTGCAGCCGAACCGTGCGGAGACCTACGAGCTTCTCGCCGCCGCCTACCGTGCGCTGGGCCGAGCGGCGGATGCGCAGCGCATCGACGAGCTGCGTCAGCAGCTCGAGGGACAGCACTGACGAGCTGCGCCAGCGGCTCGAGGGACAGCAATTACGCCACCTCCGGGCAGACTCGCTCAGCCTTCTCCCTGCTGCTGCGGTCGATCGAGAATCTGCCGGGCCCTGCCCGCATAGGTTGCCGAGAGCGCTTCGTTGCCCAGCCGATTGTGCAAATCGGCGAGAAGAAACAGCCCGAGCGCACGATCCCTCACCGAGAGCTCGCCGGACAGAGCCCGCTCCGCGATGTCGACCGCTTCTTCGTACTGCTCGCCCTTTTCGAGATGGATCCGGGCCAGATGAAGACCCGCCTGAGCGAGGTCCGCATTGAGCTCGAGAGCGCGGCGAAGAGACTGCTCCTCCAGCCGAGGGTCACCGAGATTGCCGTACGCTTCGGCGAGCCTCAGGTTTGCCAAGGCGTGTGTAGGAGCCATCTCCAGCTCCAAGAGGTACTCTCCTGCCGCCTCTGCGTGATCTCCACGGCGAGCAAAGAGCTGACCAAGCATGAAGTGCGCTTCGGGCAGCCGCTCGTAGATCTGCAACGCTTTGTGGAGGTGCTGTATTGCCCGGTCCTCGTCGCCGGTCTCCACATACACGCCCGCCAGAGTCCGGTGCACGATGGCCTCGTCATCGCTGGCCAGCAGTTCCAACAACAGCCCTTCAGCTTTTTCGTATTCCGCTGCCTGGAACAACGAGAACACATCGAGGAGCCGATTGTGAACCGCGATCTTCTCCCTCGGAGAAGGGACCTCGGCGTTATCTTCGTCGACGAGTGCGGCCGTGGCGCTCAGGTATCCCAAGGCCGCAAGCTGCCTGCGAGTCTGCTCGTCGACAACGGTCTGCTCGGCGCTCACGTTTCCTTCCAGCTGGGCAAACATCGCTGCCGCGGCGTTGCTCATCTCTAGAAACACGCTGTTGAGCCGACCGACCAAGTTGTGTTGCTCGTCCGGATCGTCGGCCAGATCGAACAGCTCGGGATCCACTGAGGCGATCAGCTTGTAGCGGTCGTTCTGGATCGACCGTAGCTCGCTCCAGCCGTACCGCAGCCGTGGGAAGTAGCTCTCCGCGTAGACGGTGCGTGGCTGCGCCGCGGCGGCCGGATCAAACAGCGGTGCGAGGCTCCTTCCTTGAACAGCCGCTGGAATCGGCAAGCCGCTGAGCTCGAGCAGCGTCGGCAGGATGTCGACCAGCGATACGACCTCCGAGCGCCGAGTTCCGGCGGAACCGCTCAATCGCCCCGAGAAAATGAGCGGAACGTGAAGGGTCGCTTCATAGACGAAGAGACCGTGCTCGTGTTCCCCGTGCTCGTTCAGGCTCTCGCCATGGTCACCTGCAACCACGATGACGGCCTCCGCCAGCCCGGTGTCGTCGATGGTGCCGAGGAGCCGGCCGATCTGGGAATCGACGAAAGCGATCTCTCCCAGGTAGGGACGTCCAAGGTACTCGGTGCGAAATGGCTCCGGCGGTGCATAGGGAAAATGCGGATCGTAGAGATGAACCCACAGGAAAACGGGCTGACCAGGACGTCGATCGTCGAGCCACCGTAGCGATCGGTCGACGACCTCGTTGGCCGGTCGTTGAACGCTCTCCAGAGAGGCGCTTCGATCCGGTGGTTGGAACGAGTCGAAGTAGGTCTCGAACCCCTGATCAAGACCCCATCTGGAGTCCAGTACGAAGGCGGCGACGAAGGCAGCCGTCTGATAGCCGTTGGCTCGGTAGATCTCCGCCATCGTCTCGATCTGCTGCGGAACGACAAAGCCGCCATTGTCGCGAACCCCGTGGTACGGAGGATAGGTTCCGGTAAAGATCGATGTGTGCGACGGCATGGTGAGCGGTGTCGGTGAAACCGCCCGCGTGAAGGTGACCCCCCGCCTCGCGAGGCCATCGAGGTTCGGTGTCTGGACCCCATCGAAGCCGTAGACCCCGAGGCGATCCGCCCGCAGCGTATCGATGGTGATGACGATGACGTCCGGCTTGTCTTGCCTGGCCGCGGCAGGTTGGCGTGTCGCTTCCACGCCGGACGGTGTGTGCATCCAGCACCACACGAGCCCTATGAGTAGGGTGCGGACCAGAACCCGCGAGCGCTTGACGGACTGAACCTGCATCCAGGCTATCTACTCGAGCTGTGAACGGCAGATCGAAGGAAACGACAAACGGGGTGCGGCCCCGGAGGACCGCACCCCGCGTTATCGTTTGTCGTTGCGGGTCAGCGAATCAGAAGGAGATTCGGGCCCCCACCCTGAACTGCCGCCCGGGCAGCAGACTGTTAGCTGTCCGAGGCGACCCGACCGCGGAGCCCCCGGCAACGGCGAACGTCCGATCTCTCCGCTCTTGGACGTTGGTCGGGGAGAAGTCGTTGAGCATGTTGAATCCGTCGAGCATCAACTCAACCCGGCTATTCGCCCCCATGTTAAAGGACTTCGAGAGCCGCAGATCGAGCTGCATGAGCGAGTCCCACTGCCTGCTGCCGACCTTCTCGATGGCTGAGTTGCCGTAGTCGGCGTTTTGAAGCCCGATCCGGCTGTTTCGCTGCTGCAGGTTCCATGGCCGACCCGACGCCAGGTTCCAGTACATACCCGCAAGGATGTCTCCGGGCAGCCTGTAGTTGGCCAGGATCTTCCAGCTCCACCTCCTGCTGAAGCGCAACGGACCAGACTCCGCGAACGGGTGGCCGTTGAAGTTCGGGTTGTCTTCCTGGTCGAAGCCTCTTCCCCAGACGCTCTGGCCGTCGCCGTTCTCCTTCGTTCCCCTGTTGTTCTGGTAGGTGAGGGAGCTGCTGAAGTTGAGGCCGGAGCCGGTGCGCCGGCGGTCGAGCAAGAGCGTCACGATGTCGTGCGTTCGGATGTAGTAGGGGCTGTTCGTGAACTCCTGGTCAGTGTAGCCGGTGTCTTTGTTGTAGAGCGTTTGCGATTGACCAATCGCCACGCTTCCGTCCGCCAACGTCGTGTCGGGGGCGGTGTAGTCGAAGGCCGTGAACACATGGTCAATCTGGTCGTCGTAGTTGAAGAAGTTGCTGTCGTCTTTGTGGATATAGTCGACTCCCACGACCCAGTCCCTGACGAATTCATACTCGAAGCCGATGTTGATGACATCGGTGTGCAACGAATGCAAGTCCTCGGGAATCGGGAATTGTGGGGCGTCCTGCGTTCTCAGGTTCGCAGGTACAAAAGTAGCGTCTTGCAGCGCTATTGCTTGTGCGTCGGTTAGGTTTGCCAGGTCGACGCTGCTGTCGAAAAAGTCCGTTGCATCGTAGAAGTACGACGCGTAGGACTTGTAACCGTAATCTTCGCGAAACGCGCCGCCGCTGGCTCTCGAGATGTGTCCGATGGCGACCTTCTCGAAGTAGCGTCCCCAGCTGCCATGCGCGACGGCACGGCCATCACCCGACAGATCCCAGGTGAATCCCACCCGTGGCGCCAAGTTGTAGTACTTGGTTTGCAGCCCCGATCCCGCTGGGGCCCAGGGAGCAGTCACATCGGTTCTGGACCCGCCCCTTTGTCCATTCCGGTCGTAACCGTTGGTCCGGTCGTAGCGCAGCCCGAGGTTGAGGGTGAGGTCGTCATTGACGGTAGCGTTGTCCTGAACAAAGGCCGAGCTACGTACGATCTGGGCCTCGAGGCCAACGTCGTAGTAATACGCGTATACGTACAAATAGCCGCCGTGGTAACCATAGGTATACAGGCCGCCTTTGCCGGTATAACTACTGACCCAGCTGGACCAGCTGTCGTTGTAGTCGATACCCACCTTGACGTCATGCGCGGCGCCCAGGAAGTCGTCGACGTACTGGGTCACCGTTGCCGTCATCTCTGTCCGGGCGTTGTCCTCGTCCTCCAAGAAGCCGCGGGTGAGCCTCCTCGACCCGCCGAACCAGTAATCGGGGACGTCACAGCCGGTGCCAGCATCGGGTTGCGCTCCAGGAGGATTGGCAGACGGTGGCCCCTCCTGACACTTGATCGGGAGGCGTATGTAGGCCCCGCTATATCCTGCGAAGCGGAGATCGGTGAAGGTGTTGTCGCCCAGTTGGGCTTGCCAGCTGAGCAACCAGGTGCTCGTCTCGACATCGGTATCCATGCCGACGATGAGCGGCGAACCTGGTCGCTGGCTCTCATTCGTCCCTCCGCCCGGATCGAAGTTGATCATGGCACCGAGGGTGTGTCGATCGTTGAGCAAGTAATCCAGCCTGCCGTGCAGGCGCCAGACGCGGTTACCCTGCTGGGCATCGTCGACGCTGTCTCCAGCGTCAATCCAGATCTGGTCGGCGACAGTCTGCCCCAGACTTTCTTGAAGGGCGGCGCTGGCAAAGAAGAGCATCTTGTTGCGCACGATCGGGCCACCGAAAGTGGCAGAATATTCGCGGTCGTAGGAGAACTTTCCGCGCTCGAGGTCGATGATGCCGCCCGAGTTATCGCTTCTCATCGAGCCGTTCTCGAAGTAGAAAGACCCGGTGCCATGAAACTCGTTGGTGCCGCCCTTGGTGACCATGTTGATCATCGCGCCGGTGAAGTTGCTGTACTCAGCGCTGGCGCCGATGCCGACAATCTGGATCTCGGCGATGGAATCGACGTTCGGGTTGATCCAAGTGCTACCCCAGTCGCCCTCGTTGACGTCAACGCCGTTGAGCCGGTAGCCGTTGGTTGCCGAACCGATCCGATGCGAGCTAGAGCCCTCGGAGTGGTTGCCGCCGGCGCCATAGGCGCCCTTGTCGGCGAACCCAGGGGCGAAGTTCGTTATTTCGGAGAACTCACGCGGCGCCGGAACGTTTTCCATCAGCTCCGAGCCGTATGACGTCGTAAGCGATGCCGACTCGAGGTCGATCAACGGTGTCTCGGAGATCACTGTGACGGTCTCTGAGACCCCCGCCAGGTCCATCTGCGCAAGCACGCTTGAGGTTGTGCCGACGTTTACCGGGACGTTGTAGGCCACCGACTGGAACCCGGTGAGTGCGACCGTGACGATGTACGTTCCCGGCCTGAGACTGCGAAACCGGAAGGCACCCTCGAGGTCGGTTGTC
>Ga0315336_1002981_pt1 | contig 23915 bp, 22 predicted proteins | sample ASW5metaG_FD_204512 | JGI IMG/M metagenome (GOLD analysis project Ga0315336, IMG submission 204512) | Ammonia-oxidizing marine archaeal communities from Monterey Bay, California, United States - ASW #5 | ecosystem: Environmental > Aquatic > Marine > Intertidal zone | place: USA: California... | reverse complement strand
TGACCCCCCTAGGCAAAAGATTACGAAACTCACAAAATTCACGGAGTGCGTCCGTTATACCCAAACGCAATCCGTTGACATGAGTCCCCCCCTGAAGGGTTGGGATTAGGTTTACATAACTTTCGTTTACCTGGGTAGCTTCCGTATCCAGGTTCCACGCGAGCGCCCAGTCCACTGTCTCCCGCTTGCCTTCCAGGGTCCCTGTAAAGGGCTCACTTGGTATCCAACTCCCTTCCCCGAGTCTTTCTTTAAGATACTCCTCAAGACCGCCCGTATAGCACCATTGCTCCTTAAATTTTGGCTTTTCAACCTCTAGCCGAACATCTAGCCCAGAACAGAGCACTGCCTTTGCTCGCAATAAATCCTTCAAACGAGACAGAGAAAAAGTAGTGCGATCAAAATATTTTCCATCCGGCCAGAATCGTATTGTTGTTCCAGTATTGGTCTTGCCTACTTTGCCCACGGCACTAAGCTTGCTAGTACGCTTACCATTAGCAAACGCCATCTTGTACTCTTTTCCGTCGCGCCGAATGAAAACCTCCAGTTTCTTAGACAACGCATTTACTACGGAAACACCCACACCATGAAGTCCACCGGAAAAACGGTAATTTTTGTTGGAAAATTTACTCCCAGCGTGAAGTCTGGTCAGGATTAATTCTACGCCCGGAATTTTCTCTTTTGGATGGACATCCACCGGCATGCCTCTGCCATCATCTGAAACTTGCAGCGATCCATCATGGAAAAGTTTAACGTTGATTCGTTTGGCGTGGCCTTCAATAGCCTCATCCACACTGTTATCAATGACCTCGTGGGCAAGATAATTGGGTCTTGATGTATCGGTATACATCCCCGGGCGTCGACGCACAGGGTCCAAACCGCTGAGCACTTCTATGTCGATAGCGCGATAATTCTTGCTCATTAATCCCTCTTCCCCTCTATGCTAATAGCCGCAGCCGGACGAGGATGGAGTTGATTGTAACCAAGATAATTAAATTGCCCGCTTCTGTACTGAGAAAATCCGATCTTAAATATATGAATTAGTCCAAATCAGCTACCAGAGATGTACGCGTAGCTAGCTCGAAAACTTTAGTCTCGTATGTGTAGTGTGTATGGCCAATGCCCAAATGAAAAATCTCCCCATTTTTAAGCGCAACACATATCTCTCTACTCAACTCAAAACGCATAAAATGGACGGCGGATGTTTTACCCATATCTGTTCTCCCTAGATCTTCGTCTGCAATAGCAGTTACGGTGTCAAGATCAGGTACTCGTAGATAAACCGCGTCCTCAATACCCAGAAGTTGCTCCAGCTGTTGGCGCCGCACACTCGACTCCGGATATTCCAACATTAGAGTAGCTTTAAGATTCGAGCCATCTGGAATCAGAGGATTATAGGCCATCAATTCCTCTGAAATAGCTTCAGTTTCAAAAATGCGCTCTATTCTCAGCATCTCCTGAACCTGATAATGCATGGTGAGCCGATCCTCAAAGTAAAGTGTCGCACTGGGCCCCACCGCGACCTGACGATTTCTCTTGTGAGCAAGTACCATGGCACGAAACTTGGCGCGCTTTTCATGATATTCCTCAAGACTAAAAAGATCTGATAACTCAAGTTTTTTCATAATTCTTTCTGTAACTAGATCCCATATGCATAACGAAGCAACTGAATGGGGTGCGTTCCTTTTGCTGAGACGGCTAGACTTGCGATCATTTTCGCAGCCATCGGGCAATCGCTGCTAAAGTGTTCGGCATCACTACCATCTACTTTGCGTACAACCGGACCAGCAATCTTTCTTGCAATCTCGTAGTACTCATCCTTGACAGCATAGGTACCATCGTGCCCAGAGCAACGTTCGATAGCCTCAACCGTGGTATCCGGCACCAACTCTAAGACTTCCTTGGTTTTAAGGCCAAGATTTTGGACACGTAAATGGCAGGGTACTTGATAACTTATTTTACCGAGACTTTTCTCAAAATTTACATTGAGCTTACCCTCTCGGTGTCGATACATTAGGTACTCAAAGGGGTCAAAAAAGGCTTCTGCTACAGCCTTGACGCGTTTATCTTCTGAGAAAAGCAGCGGTAATTCCCGCTTGAACATAAGCACACAAGATGGGATCGGCGCTACAAGATCCCAGCCATCGCTAACCCAGCCATAAAGCTCCTCAATATTCGAGTTCTTGAAGTGCTCAACGGTATCAAGATCGCCAAGCTCCAATTTAGGCATGCCACAACAAGCCTCTTGGTTTGCAATCGCAACAGGAATTGAATTGTGCCTAAGTATTGCCACCAAATCCTCTAACAGCTCTGGCTGGTTGTACTTCCCGTAGCATGTAAGAAATACCAGCAGCCTGCCTTTGGTTTTATCAGTAGGCTCTGCTTCAAACCCTCCACCCGACTCAATACTCTTTTTTAGCTTCGCTTGGGAAGTACTTGGATAGTACTTGGGCAGAGGTGCCTCTGGATGTACGCCCAGGGCCCCCTTTAGAAGTCGCCGACCCGCTGTGGATTCATTAATCGTATTCGTGATCTGCCTGACCACAGGAATACCAGCAAGCTTCCCGACCGTTTCTGTGGCGCTGAGTAACTTGTTGCGAAGGCGTGTTTTGCTCGATTTGAATTGTTTTGCCTTTGCTCGCAACATCAAATGTGGAAAATCCACGTTCCACTCATGGGGTGGTACGTAAGGACATTTGGTCATAAAACACATGTCACACAAATAACAATGATCAACGATGTCCCAGTAGGCCTCTTTAGGCACAGAATCAATCTCGCCTGTCTCCGATTCATCGACAGCATCAAATAAGGTTGGAAATGTATGACACAGGTTGAAACAGCGGCGACAGCCGTGACAAATATCAAAAACCCGCTCTAACTCAGCATTTAGAGAATTTTCGTCACCGAAATCTGGGATCTGCCACTCGACAGGGTGACGTGTAGGTAGCTCCAACCCCCCTTCACGTCGTGATACCTCAGGCTCACTCATAGCGGCTACCTATCCAACCCGGGAGCGTTCATACCGGGGGGATAGAAAAAAATCTCAGCCGTCCAGATTATCTAGTGCTTTCTGAAAGCGATTCGCGTGTGATCGCTCTGCCTTAGCCAATGTCTCAAACCAATCCGCGATCTCCTCAAAACCTTCACCCCGAGCTGCCTTTGCCATTCCAGGATACATGTCAGTGTACTCATGGGTCTCACCAGCAATAGCCGCCTTAAGATTCTGGTTAGTAGAGCCAATTGGGAGGCCCGTAGCAGGATCTCCTACATCCTCCAGATACTCTAGATGCCCGTGTGCATGACCTGTTTCGCCTTCGGCTGTTGACCGAAATACAGTCGAAACATCATTGTAGCCCTCGACGTCCGCCTTAGCCGCGAAATACAAGTACCGACGATTGGCCTGAGATTCGCCTGCGAAAGCATCTTTAAGATTTTGTTCTGTCTGACTGCCCTTTAAGTCCACACCACTCTCCTTTATTAAGGTTTTCAATAACCGATTTAGACTAAGTCTAAGCGGGTATTGAGAAGTCTGTCAACAGTTACTGATGCCCCTGTTTGACCAACTCCAAAACGCTGTGTACTTTGGTAAAAATAAATAAGCCAAGACTTAGGAACATGTCTAAAAAAGAAAGCAAAACAATTGATTTAGAGAAGAGCCTAATAGAGCTTGAAACCGTGGTCGAACGCCTAGAAGGAGGAGAGCTTGGCCTAGAACAGGCTCTCAAGGAATTTGAGCGCGGCGTCAAGCTAACCCGGGAATGCCAAGCAGCCCTAAAGAAAGCGGAGCAAAAAGTGGAGGTATTACTTAGAAAGACGGAGGACGCCGCACCAGAGCCTTTTGAATCAGTCGAATCAAAATAAAAAGACGAGCCTTGCCATTCACATTTGCCTTGCACTAAACCGAATGGCCAATAAAATTCCGGTAGCGCAACTATATCTACCAAGAAAGCCTAAAAAGTGATTTGGATAATAAAGATACAAATAATTGTGTACAGCGCTGCTACAAGATCGTCCAGCATAATACCGAAACCACCTTGGACCTTCTGATCCAGATATCGAACTGGCCAAGGCTTAACAATGTCAAAAAAACGGAAGAGAATAAAAGATAAAATTAACCAACCGGCACTAGCAGGAAGTATTAGACAACTCGCCAAATAGCCCACTATTTCGTCAAACACAATAGCTGGATGATCGTGGTGATCAAGCTGGAGAGCGGTTTTTCCGCAAATCCAGATACCAAGAACAAAAAGAACAGTCACTAAAGCCAAGCGAATCGGCATAGGGTGGCCCAGCAACCACCACGCTGGCAGCAATGCAATTGCTGTACCCGCTGTGCCAGGGGCACGAGGTAATAGCCCAGCACCAAAACCCAGAGCAAGGCAGCAAGTTGGGTTCTTAAGTAACGAGACAGGGATGGGGCTAGTAGTCACGAGGAAAAATGTACGTAGCCGCTGTTGGGTGGCAAAAACGTTTCCCCGTCGCGCTGGCAGGTCACTCCTTCTCCCGCAACCAATCGCCCGATACTTTGCGCCGCTGTCCCCACTGTACTCATCGCACGCTCCACAGCTTCGGCTTGAGCGGGCGCGGCAGTGAAGCATAGCTCATAGTCATCCCCACCACCCAAAGCATGGGCTTGGGCAGCTTCCTTTGGAAAAAGAGTAGCAAGGTCAGGCGAAAGGGGGACGCGCCCTACATCAATTACCGCACCACAATCACTTGCCTCACAGATATGTCCCAAATCGGCCAAAAGACCATCAGAAATATCAATAGCAGCGCTAGCCAAAGAGCTAAGCACACGTCCTTCTTCAACCCGGGGCGTGGGTTTCAAGAAACGTGCAATTAGTGCCGCGTGATGCGGTCCAATTTCATGGATACCTTTTGAAAAAAGCTCTAGGCCAGCTGCGCTATCGCCCAAGGATCCCGTTACATACACATCATCCCCAACCTTGCCACCGCCTCGCGTCAGCATACGATCAGGGCTAATCGGTCCTAGCAAATGCACTGTAACCGTCAGAGGTCCGCGAGTGAGGTCCCCACCCACGAGACTTACCCCATGCAACTTTGCAAGTCCAAGTAACCCGGCCGCAAAAGCTTCCAACCATGGTTCCTGAGGGTCCGGAATAGCAAGAGCCAACGTACACCAGCGAGGCTCTGCACCCATTGCACCGAGATCGCTCAGATTGACAGCTAGGCTTCGGTATCCAATTGCATCGGGAGGCATGTGAACAGGAAAGTGGATCCCGGAGACTAGGGTATCTGTGGCAACTGCCAATGGTCCGCAAGAATTTACGACCGCTGCATCATCACCAATACCCAATAACACATCACTACCTTCCGTATCAGATACGAAATATCGCTTGATAAGCTGAAATTCCTCTTGGCTCATGTTTGGCCCAACTCAGATCCCTGTTCCGCCTGCTTAGCCACATTGTCTAGTACAGCGTTTATGAATCGAAAACTGTCTGTCGGACCATAACGCTTGGCAAGCTCGACCGCTTCATTAATAACCACCTTCGTAGGAACTTCAAAACGGCTCTTAAACTCTGAAAGAGAAAGCAGTAATACAGCACGACTAACTGCATCTAGCTGATCGTGGTCCCAATCAGCGTGTTCTGAAATCAACGCATCCAGATCCTTAAAATCACACAAAACCGCACTAAACAGTTCACGAAAGTATGTCTGGTCAATGCGCGAAAACTCTGTTCTCGCACTGAACTGCTCCAGCAACTCATCGGACTGTTGGCCAGTTAACTGCCATTGATAGAGGGCCTGAACAAGCAGCTCACGCGCACGTTGACGGCCACGCACCGGGCGCTCAGTCTGCACCTTAACCTCCTATCTATAACCTTCAAAAACCGCTCATTAGCTACAAAGTAAAAATGACTAAAGCTCACTTACTCTCCGGGTAACCGTAGCGTCCTCGCTGGTTAATCAATCTTACGATTCTAGCCGACGCAACAGTGTGGCCATTTCTAAGGCTGAAAGTGCAGCATCAACACCCTTGTTCCCCTTGTTCTTGGCCTTCGTTTCAGGCTGAGCGCGCTCCAAGGCCTGCTCTGCGGTATCCACAGTGAGCACCCCGAACCCAACTGGAATCTCATAGTCCAAGCTAACCTGAGCTATTCCCTTGCTGCATTCACCAGCCACAAAATCAAAGTGGGCAGTTTCACCCCGAATTACACAACCGAGCGCAACAATAGCATCGTAGCGATTACTAACTGCTAACTTTTTCGCCGCTATAGGTATTTCAAATGCGCCGGGAACTTTTATGACCTCGATATCACTAGCATCAGCGCCATGCTTAAGAAGTGTATCTACGGCAGCGTCCAGCAGTTGATCCACAATAAAAGGGTAGAAATAAGAAGCAATAATGGCAAAACGAAGTCCGCGGGCATTTGGCTCGCCTTCCCTGATTTTGATCTGCTTATCCATACCAACTACCCGCCAGAGGTCTCCTCAGAAGACACATACTCCACTACTTCCAGTCCAAAACCTGAAATAGCGTGCATCTGCTTAGGAGCACTTAGTACTCGCATCCGCTTAACACCGAGCTGCCTAAGAATTTGGGCTCCAGTTCCATAGGTCCGCAACTCTGTAGCGTGATCTCGGCGAGATGCCAGTGCATCTTCTGGTTGCTCTAAGCCCCGAATTGCACTCATAAGCTCCCTACCTGGCTCCTCCTGACGGAGAATAATGACCACACCATGGTCTTTTTTTGCAATTAACTGCATCGCGCTTTTCAGCGGCCATCCCAAGCGGGGGTCCTGAATACCAACTACATCGCTCAACGTGCCCTGCACATGAACACGCACTAGAGTTGGTGTCTGTTCGTCCAATATCCCTCGCACCAACGCTAAGTGCACATTACGATTAACGTGATCCTCGAAACAAACCATACGAAAGGGGCCCAAGTCGGTTTCAATTTGCAGATCCGCGATTTGCTCAACTGATTCTTCCTTTGCCAAGCGGTAACTAATGAGATCAGCGATGGTGCCGATCTTTATCCCATGCTCCCGGGCAAACTTAACAAGGTCATCACGACGAGCCATAGTGCCGTCCTGATTCAATATTTCAACAATAACCGACGCAGGTTCCAGTCCGGCCAACCTGGCTAAATCGCAGCCGGCTTCCGTGTGTCCTGCCCGGGTCAACACACCACCAGGCTGAGCCATGAGGGGAAAAATATGGCCTGGTTGCCGTAAATCCTCCGGACGGGCATCCGGTGCAACCGCAGCACGCACCGTGCGAGCTCGATCGTGGGCTGAAATCCCAGTGGTAATCCCTTCAGCGCACTCGATAGAAACAGTGAAATTAGTTGCGCCGCGGCGGTTGGTATCGCTGACCATCAAAGGCAAGCGCAACTGCTCACACCGACCCCGCGTAAGCGTTAAGCATATGAGTCCACGCCCGTACTGAGCCATGAAGTTGACATCTTCGGCACGGGCCTTGGAAGCGGCCATGATAATGTCGCCCTCATTCTCCCGATCTTCGTCGTCAAGAATAACCACCATCTTCCCCTCACGAAGATCAGCAATAATATCTTCGACACTATTCATATCCGGCCCACTCGCTTTGGTTCTTAGGTTTATCGTCATAGCTTTTAGGTAACTCCAGAGTGGTAGCTCTCGGCATAACACAAAAACGTGTAGGCCCTCTAGCTTAAATATAGGCTCGCCTTATTACCGTGTATGGCAATTATACCGAGGCTCACAATGCAAGGACTGTATAGCCTTCAAAATTCTTAACTGGCCAAGGCAGTAAATTGCTTGCTAATCGTAACGCTCTTCTTCCGGCTCGTCTGCCGACTCACCACCAGCAGGTGCAACGGAACCGCCGTGGAACTCGGTGATCGGACCCTTTGGGGACAGATCCTTACCGGCGAGGCCCGGGTAATCAGGCGCCCAACGCAACGGCGACCAGCCATTGTAGGTATTTTGGTGGTCCGGATTTGAGGTGATCAGAGTCTTCACGATCTGGCCGCTCCAGGTTACCGGGTTGACGTACTCCCACACGATATCCCCCGCCGGAGTGACCTCCACCATACGACCCACCCTGGCTAACTGAACCAACGTATTGCCATTTGGAAATCTCTGTACCGCTGAGCCATGGTGGCTATTGAAGCCGTCAGTCGTGTGGTACATGGAAAGGATCTGTCTGGAAAATAACCGGGTCGCATGTGGCCCCTGCAAGGTTTTCGTTCCCGGCATGACATCTGTGTAGCCAGCATCCGGGGGATTGACGTAGCGTCCTGTGTCTACACCATTGGCATCCAGATAAGGGTTGATCTCCAGGAATTCCGACTGTGGATCAGAGTCTCCCTGGCCACGGGGAACCGTCAGACCATTGTTGAATAGGAAAAGATTGCCGGCACCGGGCAGTCCGTCCTTGATCCACTGAATATCGTGGTTACCGCCGATCTGCTTGTGTCCTGAGAACTCCTGCAGTAGCCAGTTCTTTTTCGCGTAATATGGGTACTCACCTTGACCGTAATTTGCAGGATTCCCGAATCGGTAGAGAAAATCACCTGCCTCGCTGGCTGCGAGCCGATGGCTCTCCTCCGGATCACCAGCCACGAATGTTCCGTCATGGTCGATGATGTAAATTTCATGGGTCCGGTTTGCGCTTATGGCGAGATGGCCGGTTTTTGGGTTGTAGTTGATCGCATTGCTATGCTGATAATCTGCTGTCACCGCGCCATAATTGACATTGAGCCGGTGCGGATAATCCTGAATGGTTTTTCCTTCACCCACGTAGCTTTCCTTTGAACTGTCAATGTCCTGGACAAGATGGTCACGGAACCTCCACTCCCAAACGATCGTGCCATTGCTGTCCACCTCCACAACGGTATCCATCTCGGCACCATCATAGCTGTCTGCAAAACTGGGGTTGGCACCAAGTGCGATCGCCTCATCGTGACTAAGGGATGCGTTGGCAATATAGAGGACCGTGTAGTCGTCCAGTTCGGCGTTATAAATCCTTTGGAAATCATGGTGCGGCTGATAATCCTCTCGTTGCTCGGTGTACTCCCAGAGCGTCTTATCTTCCCAGTTCCGAATGACAAACGTGCGATCCCCGATTATGCCGAATACCGTCCCGTCTTCCTGTAGATAAGCATCATTAAATTCTGGGAAATACTGAACAACCTGACCGGCCATATCGATGAGATAGACCCCGCTGACCCGTTGCGGCTTAACAAAGGTGTACCCTGAAAATGCCCTATGCGGGTCCCAGTAGACAAGCTCGCTAGGCCCTCGGGAGGCCTCATAGGTAAGCCCATAGCCCGCAAAAAAAATTGCAGCTACAGCAATTACTCTACTGCACATAATTCTTCTTTTTTGCACTCTCACTCTCCCTTAGTCGCTAAATCCCTACAATGTGTTTTCAGTCGAAGCCCACTCCTCGAGAGTGCACTCGTAGCGACCAACTTCTTCCCCGGGCTTCCAAATAAAATAAGCATCCCAGACAAATGGTTCAACGAGGGCTGCCGGTTCATTTACTGTCAACACATAGCTAAGCCGACTACCGTCGTCCTCGGCAGTAAACTGTTCGTTGATCGCAACATTCTCGGTCTGCAACACGCCAACGCGATCAAAGTACGGCCAACTGACCCGGAAAGTATCCACGACGAGCGTCTCACCCTCCCAATACCCGACGGAGTAGCCATGATGAGAAGCTTCCACATTAGCTGGGTCCGGCAACTCATTGCCCATATGAATTGTCCGCACCACATCGAACTCCTCAAATCGCAATTCGATATCTTCACCAACCTGAACAAACTCCATTGGGTAAGGGTTACCCATGAGGGCTGGCATGCCAGGGGCAACGCACTCGATTAACGGGTTGTCCGCAATGTCATCCCACTCAGCCGCTATTGCTGCCGCAGACTCATTTACTTTGTAATTCGCAGGGCCAAGAAGGTCCGCGAAATACCAAGCCCTGGTACCTTGGCTCCAGACACGAAAGATCCCATTTCCTCGCGCTGCAGCAATTTCGGCAACCTCGTCTACTGGGACCCCCATCCAGTTTTCAGCACCGATCACAGTATTCGACCATCTGGGTTCTCTTATACGCCCGACCAGCAATTCCGTGCCATTAGCCAGCAACACATGGTGCGCCTGGAGATACTGATCCCTGCGCGTGGATGGCGAACCCGCTACCCGCACCATGTCACCGACTGACATTTCATCACCGGTCAGGCCATGGCGGCGCTGTCCGCTGACAGCGCTGCCCTCAAGATTCCAGGTAAGTAAAGTACCGGCCTCACCAGTACTGGTTACCTCCAGCAACACGTGGGGATTTTTCCATGAAATTCTGGAAATCACGCCCTCAATCTCTACGAGGACGCTGCGGTCAAACTCGGACATGGAATGATGCGCATTCACCAGTAGGGGTAAACAAACAAAAGTGCCCGCAATGAGCAGACTTGAAAACTTAAGGATCATGGGTATGTGCCCCTCCCACTTAATCATTTCATCTCTGGTATCAGATTTGCCTCAATTATTAATCCGGGGCAAAACAATAGAGCAATCCGGCCCCTCCGGTGGAAACGAGATTCTCCTGGCTGCAACCAGCAGTTGCATGGGAAGAATTCCATGAGTTGTCATCTCTCCCAACCCCGTCATGGTGTCCAATCTGGGCACTGTTGGGAGGTAGTTCGCCCCTGCCTAGGAACTCACGGGCGTTTGGTACATCAGTGCTGCTGGTCCAGTTCGAACAAGTATGATCCTGGTCATCTGAGAAAGCCCGGCCGTCGGCCATGGAGCCGGTTAGGATATCGTGCTCATTGGGACGACCCAGGAGCATGGCGTCAATTGAGCCCTTGATGGGTTCTCCATTTTCATCCAAGACATGAAACTCGTGCAAACCGCTACCACGCCTTGCAAGCTCCAGAGTATCGCCGTGGAGATGTGCGAGATCCCGCGCAATCATCTGCCCTTTCACGTTGTACCACGGTCCGGTACCGATCCGGTCGCGCGCATGAACTGCTCCGGGGCCTTGCGTACTAAGGTAGGCGCGCCAGACAGTGTCTCCGTGTCCCGCAGCACCTGCCAATGCCTGGCAGTGAGCATCGGCTCCCGCCAAGCCGCCGAGATCACCTCCAGCTCCAGGGCCTGAGCTGGTCACAAAAAAACTCATCTCCTGTGCAACTAGAGCCGAACTGAAAAGCAGGCCTGCAGCAGCAAATAACCTCAATCCGAAAATCTTCATCTCGTTTTCTCCTTGTTCTTGTACGAGCCGTACCCTAAATTTGGGTAGTTGGGACATCAGGACCTAGGCGTTCGGTGCCTGTATCACGAAGATACCATGAGAACCTAGGGCATTACCGATATCAGTCACTCAACAATATTGGTCAGATGCATCACTCTGCGGATATTGACCGTACCCACTCAACCTGAATCACCCTCCCAGGCGGGGGAATAGGCGGAGAGCATTGTCTCGTTCGATACGTTGAATATCCTCTTGACTGAGATCTCGGTAGCTCCGCAGAACTCCGTCGGACTGCGCAATCAGAGAAGGAGGGGAGATTGGCAGGTCCGTACCAAATACCACCTGCCTGGAATCGACCAGATTAAGAAGCGCTGCTAGAGCATAGGGAGACGTTGCCTGTCCAGTGCCATAGTAAAGTGTCTTCATATAATGCAAAACGCCTTGGGGTGCCAACTCCCGGATCTTGGGGTCGTGGCGGACGGCCTGCTCTGCAAGGCGCGAAGCAATATAGGGGGCAGCGCCACCTGCATGAGCTGTAATGAATCGTATATTCGGATTTCGCTCAATGCTGCCAGCGGTGATCAAGTTAGCAATCGCTCGCGTAGTATCAAACACATATTCCATCACTGAACTTTGATAACCCAGGCTAAGTTCACTGAAGTAGAACGGGCTGGTCGGATGGATCAGTACCACAGTATCACGCTGGTTCAGCTCGCTCATGAGCGGCTCAAACTCGCCCGCACCCAGATAGCGGTTATCCACGCTGGGATTCAACAAAACACCGTCCAGATGCAATACATCGAGCGCGTAAATTGCCTCTTCTGCGGCAGCATCGACATCAAACTGGGGCACCATGGCAAAAGCACCAAAACGAGTAGGATACGTCTGCACCAGTTGGGCAGCCGATTCATTCACCTGTCGGCAGAGATCAGATGACACCCGTTCTCGCGGGTTGCGGACCGAAAGAATTCCTGTCTGGATGTTAAACCGGTCCATCAAGGCAAGTGCCTTTTCGGGAGTCCAGGCACCACCAATCCAGGAATCACCTATGCTGGCTCCCTGGAATGAATCGGTAATAACAGGGGGATGCCAATGGTGGTGTATGTCAATCCGGCGTGTTGTCTGAGCGAAAGCCGGGCGCGTTAGGCGGGCCGCTACAAGACCAGCAATTCCGAGACTACCAAGGCGGAGCACATCACGTCGCGTAATTGTGCTTGCCTCAGATATGCAGTGGAGCGCCATCGGCGCTACCCTTCCGCGCATTCGTAAGGCTCTACTGTCACATTCGGCAGATAGGACCACTGTTGCTCGAGGACCATTGGCTCTGCGAACGCGGCCGGATCGGTCAAAGTCATACTGAGATCCAGGCGACTCCCATCATCACTTGGGGTAAAGCGTTCCACAATTTCCAGGGATTCACTCAATGAAATACCACGGGTGAACTGTCCCTTGAACACTTTAGTCGTTGTGACAACAAGGGTATCTCCTTCCCATCGTCCTACGGAGTAACCGAGCGGCGAAACAGATTCGTTAGCGCTTGACCGGTCCGAGCCCATGTGTACCGTGCGAACGGTATCGTTTTCTTCAAAACGAAAAAGAATGTATTGGCCCTGATCGATAAATTCACGCGGGTAAGGGTTTGCCATAACCAAGGGCATACTCTTTTCTACGCACTCTCCTGCTGTTGCATTGTCCTTCAGGGGATCAAACGCGAGCGCTGCCTGGTGTGCCGTATCCGTCACTCGAGCGTCGAGATCAAAGTTACGAAAGAGTGATGTACCAGGTGTGCGGCTCCAAACCCTAAAGATACCTAGTTCAGGTTTTGAAGAATCTCCCCCACCATTGTTCGCATATGGCCCTGACAAACCCAGTGCTTGATTTGACCAGATTGGCTCTCTTGAGCTGCCAAGTATGACTTCTCGCCCGTCCGGCAACAGCACATTGGTTAGATTGATTTCATTTCGGCCACGGTTAGACGGATTCCCCGCAATTGTGACCTCATCACCAACATTGAGAAAAACATCAGAGATGCCCCTTTGGCGTAACATGCTGACCGACAAGGCCTCGACCTCAAAGACCACTGCCTGTCCATCTTCATTTAAAGTACTCAAAGAAATACGTACGTGGGGATTTCTCCAAAACATCTTGGTGATCTCGCCACGTAACTCAATCATTGCGTCACGGTCGAATTGCCCCCCGATACCATGGTGAGCAGACGCGAGAGCGGGCAGGATAAACAGGCAAATTAGACTGATCCGGCTCCCAAGCTCATTGATGAATAACATAATCACTCCACGATACCCAGAACTTATTTGTTCATGTTTGCTAGTAAATGGTATTCCACTCAAAATCTCTAATAGTACGAACCTTGGTATCGGTTAGCTCAACCTAACTCAATCCACGAGGTAGGAGTATGCAATCTCTCCGTGCTTACGCCCACCCAACTCATGTTCCGGTAAATAGGAACGGATGTAGTCAACTTTTACTTGTTCTGGTGAAACCATAACGTTCAGGTAACCAGAATTATCCAAAGCATCGCCGGACAAGTACGCATTCCTGTTACGGGCGGTATAGGTATCGTCCGCAGGATTGGGAACGGACTGGTAAATAACCCCGTCGAGCTCTTGGCGCACAAAGATATGGTCGTGAGCCTGAAAGAAGATAGTGACGCCATTTTCTACCATCAACTGGTGTATTGGTAACTCCCAATCTGGGCGCTGTTCATCAAACTCCCAGTCACCTTCATCCGTATAACCCCCCCACTCGTACCTGGTTGCGCGTTCGATACCACCTCGCCCAGCACCAAGAACATGGTGCGTAAAAACAAACTTATACCTGGCATCACTTTCCTCAAGAGTTCTCTTCAGCCATTCGTATTGCGCGTCACCGATCGTCGAATGCCAGAGGTTTCCGGTAGGTCTGGTCAGTGCAGTCCAATCATCAGCAATCTCAGCCCATGGCCGGATGCCTGGGCCCATCCCCATCCCAGCATCCATACCACCCACATTATTTGAGGGCTGCTGGCCCAAAAAAGCGCTACCGGTTCCCATACCACCAATGGGTTCGGTAACCCGGGGGGAGTGCCAGTAGGGATCCAGCGACATGAACAGCGCATCACCCCACTCGAAGGCGAAGTAGTCGCCCAAGAGTCCTATACCTTCGACGGGTTCCGGGTTGCCGGTGTAGAAGTCATCTGGTGTGGGAACAGGAAAATAACGATTCCGGGCCTTGCCCGCAAAAATTGAGGCATCATGGAGGGGTGTATCAAGAAGACTAAGTCTTGCCTCTTCGTGATTACCATTGACCGGGAATAAAGCTGTGGAATTCGCCATGATTCCGAGAAATCTCCGCTGGTTGATATAAATATCATCTACAAAGCTCTGGTTGAATATGCTCCGGTCCCCTTGAAAATAATTCGGCAGTTGATTCGAGATACTAAAATCATCACCCAGCATGAAGTAGAGATCCGGTCGATCACCGGCAACACGCTCCATGGTCCGAGCGTAGAGATCGGGGCTATACATTCGCCCAAGACGTTCCGGGTGTGAGTCACCCTGGACCCCAAAACTAAACGTGCTGCCTTTGGAGCGCTGCGTCCAAAAGGAATGCTCTTCACCGATACGCGACCCCAAACCGTCAACGGCACGGTAATGGATACGATAGAAATAGGCTGTGTTTGCGTCCAGATCTTTTAGGACAACCCCTGCAGTACCATCTAACGATGACTCGGTCACGTCTGTCCGGTTCCCGTACTGGCCCGATGCTTCCCCATACTCAACAAAAACGTCCGTACCCGTCTCTGCCAATACGTGCACCACGATCGAGTCGTCAGTGGGACGACCGAGAATGATATTCTCCCCGCCTTCCCCGATCTGTGCTGACGAACGGATCGCTGCAATAGCGGCTAATCCTAGAGACAGAAATGCAATGAATGTTTTTGTTCTCATGCCTTTTACTAGTCCGTAGCAAAGCAGTAGAGCAACCCAGCGCCTCCGCTAGCAACGAGATTCTCCTGACTGCAGCCTCTTGAGGGATGTGCGGCGGCCCATGGAGATAGCCCAGGTTGTAGGCTGCGCCGGTCATGATGGCCAACCATTGCCCTGCCTTCACCACCTGATGTCCAATTGCTACAAGTATTGTCTTCGCCGGCTGAGAATGCCGTACCGTCCACCTGTGTGCCAGTCAGGATATCGTGTTCCACCACCTCGGGTTGATCGGCCGGCGCAAACGCACTGCCGTCCACCTTGAGGTGAACGAATGGCAACATACCACCGCTTTCATCAATTGCCGTTACATGGTTGATGTTGACGGCATCCTGGTGAAGTGCCACAACATCGGCGGCAATCATTACTCCTTTGGCGTTGTACCAGGGCCCCGAACCAATGCGGTCACGCGCATTCACGGCATCCGTTCCCTGGGTACTGAGGTAGGCTGCCCAGTCCCTTTCACCTGCACCGGCAGCCTCGGCCAATTGCTGGCAATGCGCATCTGCGCCGGCCAGCCCGCCCAAATTCGCACCATCTCCAAGCCCCACACTGGTCACAAAAAAACCCACCTCCTGAGCCAGCCCAACGGAACTAAAAACTAAACCTGCAGCAACAGTTACACCCAATCCCACATGTCGTGAAGCATTCATTCAGCTCTCCCTTTTATTTTTCTTGTATAAAGCTCAAAAGATTTTCGCGGCTGCAATCTGCTGCAGCCCCAATGTGTCTTCTATCCAGCTAATATTAGCAAGCCAACAATACGGCTCGCTTTCTCGTGATGACTGTTATACCTTAAATTACCATGCCCCAAAGCCTGAAAGGTACTGAACATTGACTGAATCTAACACATCGCTCTCTTTGGCAGGAACACCTGCAGCACCCCCACTAGGATATTACAGCTGGATGCTCGGACAGGCTGCACGTGAGCCCCTTTACGTCATGGCAGTCATCTATATCTTCTTTCCTTATTTCAGTAATGTTGTGGTAGGAGATCCAGTTCGGGGGCAGACACTCATCGGATTTCTCCAAGCCGGTTCAGGCCTTTTTATGGCACTTACCATTCCATTCCTAGGATCGATTGCGGACAAAATTGGCCAACGCAAACCTTGGATTATCAGTAGCCACATTGTTATGGGTTTAGTCGCAATCACCTTTTGGTGGATGCTCCCGGCAGGCGGCGGCCTCGGCCTGACCTTGAGTCTTTTGTTGTTATTTGTGTTTTTAATTGCGTTTGGTTATGCCGAAGTTTTTCATAATGCAATGCTGCCAAGCGTTGCGCCTGCGAACAAAGCAGGAGTGCTTTCAGGCCTGGCTTTTTCTACCGGCAACCTGTGTGCAATTACCTTTATGCTCTTCATCCTGATTGGTTTCGCACTACCAGGTACACAGAATTGGTCCTTTTTGCCCGACCAAGCGCTTTTCGGGATTGATCAGTCTACATTTGGACACAATCGAATTGTCGGGCCCATCGGCGCAACTTGGTTATTTCTGGCAACAGTGCCATTGCTGCTTTTCACCCCGGATGGCGTTGCCTCAAAGCAATCTCTATCCACCGCTGTTGTACAGGGGTTGCGGGATGTATTGACTACAATTCGACAACTGAAACATTACTCCAATGTCGCTATTTATCTATTGGCTCGCATGTTTTACAACGATGGCGTAATGGGCGTTGTAATTTTTAGCGGGGTTTATGCATCGGGTACCTTTGGATGGGATGCGACGTCAATGCTATTACTGGGACTGTGTACAACTGCATCCGCAATGTTCGGGGTCTATCTGGGCGGCCTGCTCGATGACAAACTTGGCTCCCTTGCCACACTAAAGCTTGCTGTTAGCCTGGCGACGCTGACTTTACTAACCCTGGTATCGATGCAGCCTGATACAGTTCTTTTCGTCATTTCCGTCAGCATGGAGCCAGTCTGGGCTTCTCCTTACTTCAGCACAGTATCCGAAATACTCTACTTCGCAACGTTCCAGATATTTGCTGCATTGGCCTTGACGAGCCTTTCTGCGTCACGAACGTTCATGGCACGGATATCTCCCCCGGAGAAGGCCACCCAATTTTTTGGACTTTACAGCTTGAGTGGAACTGTGACGCTGTTTCTTGGTCCCTTAATGGTGGCAAGCACAACGGACTGGTTTCAGTCTCAGCAAATGGGATTTGCATCGCTCATCGTGCTGATGGTAATCGGTACTGCGATCCTATTTAGAGTCAAGCTGGAGCGAACAACGGTCGCTCCCAGCTAGCGCCCTTAAAGGGCCATCTAGATGTCCAGTAATATGGTCAAATGATCAAACTGACGGCGATTCCTGACATCCCGTTGGTCAAGCCCGACGATGATCTGGCGGGGATCCTCATTAAAACACTGGATCAAACTGGAATTGAGCCAGGCAAACAGGATGTCTTGGTTGTGGCTCAGAAAATTGTGTCAAAAGCGGAAGGTCGATACGTCAATCTAGGGGCCATCTCACCCTCTGAGCGCGCCCTTTCCCTTGCGCATGCAGTGGACAAGGACCCTCGTCTAGTAGAGGTGATCTTGTCAGAATCAGACGAAGTGGTCCGATACAAACCTGGTGTCCTGATAGTAGCGCATCGCCTCGGACTGGTACTGGCAAATGCGGGGATTGATCGTTCTAATCTTGACCCGGAACTTGAGGGAGAGCAGGTCTTACTGCTGCCTGAAGATCCTGATGCATCGGCCGCCACCCTTAAGGCCCGCCTGGATGTACATTATGGAGCTGAATTCGGAGTAGTGATTAGTGACAGTGTAGGGCGCGCATGGCGTAATGGTACCGTCGGAACGGCCCTGGGGAGTGCTGGCCTACCTGCACTTTACAATTTGATCGGCCAACTGGACCTGTGCGGAAGACCCCTGGAGGTGACGCAGACAGGCTTTGCCGACGAATTGGCCTCCGCTGCATCCCTGTTAATGGGGCAGGCCGACGAAAGTCTACCAGCCGTACTTGTTCACGGACTCACCTGGAAATCACCAGAGTTGAGTGCGAAATCGCTGCAACGGCCTAAGGAGGAGGATCTCTTCCGGTGAGCAAACATTCAGGATACACCCGCACGTGTGCTGTTATTCCCATGAAAAATCTGGTGGTGGCAAAGCAGCGTCTCTCGGGGATACTCAGCGCCGTCGAACGACGTCAACTGTCCCTTGAGATGCTCTTGGATGTCATCACCACGCTGAAGCGAGTGGATGGCTTGGACACTGTCGCTGTCATCAGTCGCGACCCCCATATCATGGACCTGGCGCAAACCCGGAACGTTCGGGTACTTCACGACACAGAATCGTGCGTGAATACGGCACTGGCTGTGACAGCCCGAGCCCTGAGCACGGAAGGTTGCAAGACGATGCTGATAGTACCTGGAGACGTCCCCCTCACCACCCCCGCAGAGATCGAAAAGATTTTGGAAGCACGGGATACCGGATTCCCGGTTACGCTGGCTCCCGACCGCAGGCGAATCGGAACCAATGCTCTGTCTTGTTCGCCACCCACGGCAATTACACCTTGCTTTGGTCAACACAGCTTGATGCGCCACCAAAAGGCCGCAAAAGAAGCCGGACTCCCCAGCACGGTCCTGGAGCTCCCGGAGCTTGCGCTGGATATTGATATTCCAGAAGATGTACTTGCTCTGAGGGCACGGAAAGGACGGAGTCGCACGCACGAGTTCCTCAAGGCAGTGCCAGCACAGACACTCCACCACGGAGAACTGCGGTGAAACAGTCCTATTCAAGTCCCGGCCGCCAGAAAATATCCGAGCTGGTGCGGTGTACGCCATTATCCGAGCTAATTGCGTCTGCAGGGAGGCTAAGGGATCAGGCGAAAGGGAATATCGTAAGTTACTCTCGAAAAGCGTTCATTCCGCTCACAATGCTGTGCCGGGATGTCTGTCATTATTGTACTTTCGCAAAGACACCCCGGAGTATCGAAAATGCGTATCTCTTGCCGGAACAGATCGTCAGTATTGCCCAGGCCGCACAGGCGAAAAGCTGCCGAGAGGTACTTTTCACCCTGGGGGATAAGCCGGAGCTCCGATACCGTGCAGCGCGGGAGGCACTAGATGACCTTGGCTTTGGGTCAACCCTGGAATATCTGGCTCATGCGGCCGAGCTGGTGCTACAAGAGACTGACTTACTTCCGCATCTAAATCCCGGTGTACTGACCCTGGATGACTATCAAAGCCTACGCTCTGTATCGCCATCTATGGGATTAATGCTCGAGTCCTCCTCCTCACGCTTGTGTGAGCCCGGTGGCCCTCATTACGGCTCCCCGGACAAAGACCCACAGATTCGGCTAGCCTCTATTGCGAATGCTGGCAAAGCACATGTGCCACTTACCTCTGGCATTCTTATCGGTATTGGCGAGACTCGAGAAGAACGCATCGATAGTCTGTTAGCGCTCCGGGCCCTGCACGAGCGTTACGGACATATCCAGGAGATCATCGTCCAAAACTTCATACCAAAACCAGGCACAATCATGTCCAAGTCTCAGCCTCCGGACGACAAGGAGTTGCTATGGACAGTGGCAATGTCTCGGCACCTGTTTGGGCCGGACATGAATATCCAGGTACCCCCAAATCTGAACCCCTCGATTCTGCTGGAGTTGATAGAGGCCGGAATTAATGATTGGGGTGGTATATCTCCGGTCACCCCGGACCATGTCAACCCGGAATCACCTTGGCCGCAGATTAAGAAATTAGAGAAGATGACTGCTATGTCCGGGAAAACTTTGGTCCAGCGCCTGACCATCTACCCAGAGTTTGTTCAGCGCAGTAAGCGTTGGGTTGATCCTAAATTACTCACCCGTATACGACATTGCTCTGACAGTGACGGATTCGCTCGAAACGACAAATGGGCGCCGGGCACAGCATTGCCGGCCCCGTTCTCGGTCAAGAACAGAACACGAAATTGGAGTCCGCACGGCAAACTGGAGCGGTTGCTACTAAGAGCCAAAGGCGGCGCGCGCTTGAGTGAAAATGAAATTGCAGCTCTTTTCAGTGTCCGTGGCGTAGACTTCAGGCTTGTTTGTCAAAGTGCTGATGATCTGCGCCGTGAGACCTGTGGTGATGCCATTACCTTCGTGGTTAATAGAAACATCAACTACACAAATGTCTGCAAATACAAATGTCGGTTCTGTGCATTCTCTAAAGGGAAGGCATCTGAAAATCTGCGGGGCACGCCCTACGTGTTGGATGTTAGCGAGATCAGTCGACGCACAGAAGAGGCGTGGAACCGAGGTGCCACAGAGGTCTGCCTGCAGGGCGGTATTCATCCGGCATTTACCGGCGATACGTATTTGACTATCTGCCGGGCCGTCAAGGAAGCGGTGCCGGATATGCACATTCATGCCTTCTCACCACTGGAGATTAGTCACGGAGCCGAAACGCTCGGCTTGAGTGTTTCGGTGTTCTTGCAGCAACTGCGTAAGGCTGGGCTCAGTAGCCTGCCCGGTACCGCAGCTGAAATACTGGATGATGATATACGTCGGATCATTTGCCCCGACAAACTATCAACAGATGAGTGGATGGATGTGGTTCGCACTGCCCATGAGTTAGACATTCCTACAACCTCAACCATCATGTTTGGCCATTTGGAAACGCCAAGATCCTGGGCAAAACATCTCCTGCTGATAAGGGACTTACAGGAGAGCACGGGCGGGTTGACTGAATTCGTACCTCTGCCCTTTGTACATATGGAAGCCCCGATGTACCTGAGGGGACGAGCCAGAAAAGGACCTACCTACCGGGAAGCACTGCTCATGCATGCTGTCGCACGACTGGCACTCAATCCGTTTGTGACAAACATCCAAACTTCGTGGGTGAAAATGGGGGAGGCCGGTGCAGCCGATTGCCTGGCTGCAGGGGCGAATGATCTCGGAGGCACATTGATGAATGAATCTATCTCGCGGGCCGCTGGGGCCAGTCACGGCCAAGAGCTTAATCCCGCTAAAATACATGCTCTGGCTAGCCGTTTGGGGCGGTCTGGTCAGCAACGAACAACTCTGTATAAAAGTCCCGACCAGGAGCGCTTGTTGATGGCACATAAAACAGAGCCATTGCTCCCTGCCCAATACCAGCATGCCAGTGAGTATTGCCCCCGCAGCGCATCGAGAACGTGACATGTTAAGACTTGGATATAAAGCCTCCGCGGAGCAGTTCGGACCCAATGAACTTCTTGCTTATACCCTTCTGGCCGAAAAAAAGGGTTTTGATTCGGTCTTCATTAGCGATCACTTCCAACCGTGGCGCCACCACGGCGGTCACGCACCCTTTGCGCTGGCCTGGCTGGGAGCAGCCGGTGCACAAACTTCCCGGATCATGCTTGGTACGAGTGTCCTTACGCCGACATTTCGATATCACCCCTCCATCATCGCTCAATGCTTCGGCACGCTGGGGACAATGTTCCCGGGCCGCGTCATTCTGGGCATTGGAACGGGAGAATCATTGAACGAGGTGCCGGCCACCGGTGTCAAATGGCCAGAGATTAAGGAACGATTCGCACGACTGCGTGAGGCCGTCAGATTAATCCGCAAGCTCTGGTCGGAGGAGCAAGTGAGTTTCGAGGGTGAATTCTATAGGACAGAGAATGCAACTATCTATGACCGTCCTGACGAGATACCACCGATTTACATTGCCGGTGCCGGGCCTATGATTGCAAAGTTCTCTGGCAGGATCGCTGATGGCTTCATTTGTACCAGCGGGAAACCAATGGAACTCTATAGCAAAAAACTACTGCCTAATGTCGCGGCGGGCCTAGAAGCGACCGGACGCAAACCCGAAAATATCGATCTTACGATCGAGTTAAAGGTGTCCTTCCATGCCGATAAAAAAAGAGCGCTGGAGGATACCCGTCACTGGGCCGCCCTCGCGCTGTCCCCGGAAGAGAAAATGTCGGTTGAAAACCCCCTGGAGATGGAGAGACTTGCCGAAAGTTTATCAGTGGAGCGCGCAGCATCACGGTGGATCGTATCTACGGACCCTGACGAGCATGTTGAGAAAATTCGACAGTACGTCGACCTTGGTTTCCGCCATCTTATTTTCCATTCCCCAGGCCCGGACCAGGAACATTTCATTCACCTCTATGCCAAATCCGTGCTCCCCAAACTACGGGCTGCCTTCAGTTAGAGATGCCGACCAGTTGATTGATCTGACCGCATATGGCCACCCGCGGGGCAGGCCAGAACTATGAGGGCGTACCCGGGTTCAGTGGTTGCCCTGTCCGGGGGGGTCGGCGGCGCCAAACTTGCCTTAGGCCTCCACCGGATTCTTGATACTGGAAAACTTACAGTTATTTGCAATACCGGAGATGACTTCTGCCACCTAGGACTTCATATCTGTCCAGACATCGATACTATCCTTTATACACTTTCCGGTTTAGCGGACCCGGACAGGGGCTGGGGCCGACATGGTGAGACATGGAACTTTATGAAGGCCCTCAAGGACCTAGGCGGCGAAACTTGGTTCCGCATCGGCGACAGGGATTTAGCTATTCACACAGAGCGAACACAACGGCTTAAGCATGGTGAATCACTGTCAGCGGTTACTGATCACTTTCGGCAGCGGCTGGGAATCTCTACACGTATCGTGCCCATGAGTGATGACCCAGTGCGCACACAGTTACTCTCTGAAACAGGTTGGCTTGACTTCCAGGACTACTTTGTTCGTCAGCAATGTAACCCGGTAGTAAGGGAAATCGCGTTTGCCGGCGCTGAAAAATCCGGGCCGGCTCCAGGGGCCATCTCTGCACTGAACGACCCACAACTGCAAGCAGTAGTGATTTGCCCGTCAAATCCCCTCATCAGCATTGAGCCCATTCTGGCGGTGCCGGGCATTCGTGAGGCATTGAAGGGCTGCTCCGCACCACTGATTGGTGTATCTCCGATAATTGACGGTCGCGCGATCAGAGGGCCCGCCGACAAACTAATGCGGGAACTCAGCTTCGACTCAAGTGCAGCAGCGGTTGCACAACGCTATTCTGATTTGATCGATGCCTGGGTGGTTGACAAAGTGGATGCGGATACGCCGGTTCCTAGCAACGTCAAAAAGGTGATTACCTCAACAATGATGGTCAGCATGGAAGACCGCGAGAGGCTTGCGCACGATGTTTTAGATGCAACCCAACAAATGAGCTCCAAGCAACTAAGCACTACGAAGACCGTAGATGTGTCCGCATGAGAAAAGTCCTGTAGCCCAGATGACAGCGGATATTACAGTTCACTCCGACGCCGACACTCTGGCACGCACGGCTGTAGAACTGATTACCGACTACCTCTCCTCCAAGGCTGGGCGGCTAGCCGTGGCACTTTCAGGAGGCTCGACTCCGAAGCGGCTCTATGAGCTGCTGGCAAGCCCGGAATATGCTGAGCGCATCCCGTGGCCACGAGTACACTGGTTCTGGGGCGACGAACGCTTTGTCCCGCCGGATGATCCGCGGAGCAACTTTCATATGTTCAAGGCTACCGTTTTGCCGCATGTTCCCGCTCCAACTACGAACATACATCCCATCCCGACGGTAGACCTTACTCCAAAGGAAGCAGCCGATGCGTATGTTACAGAACTACAAAAATTTCACGGGGATTCCGTGCTTAGAGAGGATGACCCGCTGTTCGACGTTGTCCTGCTAGGACTAGGGGATGACGGCCATACTGCTTCTTTGTTTCCTGGCGCAGCTGCTCTTGAAGAGCGGTCGGCCTGGGTGGCAGCAGTACGCTCTCCCC
>Ga0315336_1002980_pt1 | contig 23916 bp, 24 predicted proteins | sample ASW5metaG_FD_204512 | JGI IMG/M metagenome (GOLD analysis project Ga0315336, IMG submission 204512) | Ammonia-oxidizing marine archaeal communities from Monterey Bay, California, United States - ASW #5 | ecosystem: Environmental > Aquatic > Marine > Intertidal zone | place: USA: California... | reverse complement strand
ATATTCAAGTCAGACATCAATGTTTCTGTAATGCCAGAACCAATCCATTCACTCGCCTCCGTCCCGTTAACGTTGGCAAACGACATAATGCCTATTGTTTGATCTTTGATAGAGTCAACCTGCGCGAAGGACGCAGATGCTGAACTTAGTACGTACAAGATTGCAAGGATGCAGTAAACGTATTTGCGATTCATGAATATAAATGGATAATATCGAGTGCTTAACTTGCAGCGGAACCTAAATTTAAAAAAACTACAAAAATGACAATATATATTATCCACCCTACGAGGCATACACCTATTGCTCGAAAGGTGCTGTAGTAATCCAGAGCCTGACGAACAGCAACTACCATGGTGACGAGGAGCCAAATTGACGTAATGCTTAAGATTAACGGTCCTACTCCAGGGAGGCTTCCAAAGATACGGAGGATACCTGGTGCCTGGGCGAATCCTAAGGTACGCATCAGTTCACCTACGTCTGCGCGTGTCTGGGGCTCTGGCAGCAGCCGAGTACCAATAATGTATGTTAGAAAGGCCCAAGTGACCCATCCGAGTAACGCAAAGATGCTAATCGTAACAAATTCGGTTATTCCTGTAGCACCCAAACCTAAAAATCCTATTCCACTAGCTAGACTAGATAGGAGTACAACTCCCATGGCTTGGCCTGTGGCATTGGTATCGGCTTCCACTTCTTCATAAGTGCTGACATCCAGTTTGGCTGATCCGATCATTCGATCTGTGAAGCTTGCCAATTTATGTCTCCTTGTTTGAATTTAGAATTAGCCGAGGCATGATAACTCAGATCCATAGACATCCCAACTAGTCATTACTATAGCCATTGAGATTAAATCTCAAAGGACGATCAGTGAAGAACCGTTGATATCTTGTTGTTACATTTTCTAACGCAGCTTTGACTAAGTTTCTTGTGTCAGTAAAGGTTAGTTACAGATAGACTGAATAAGCAATAGAATTCCACAGATAGTCGAAGCACTACGAGCATACCAATGACAGCACTCTTGATTCTGGCCGGCGTAGTTGCTGCAGTGATCATCTATGATCTCCTGCAGCGGCATCACGCTATTTTGCGAAACTTTCCGATCATTGGACACTTTCGCTACTGGCTTGAGGCACTCGGACCAGAGCTTCGACAGTACATTGTCACCAATAACAACGAAGAGCGACCGTTCAGCCGTGACCAGCGTCGGTGGGTCTACGCATCATCTAAAAGAGAAAATAATTATTTTGGTTTCGGCTCGGATAACGAGATGGAGTTGGTGCCGAATTATCTAATCATTAAGCACAAAACTTTTCCACTTCGATCTCCGTTGCCAGGCGAGCCAGACTACGACCCAGAGTACAAGGCGGCTTGTGTCAAAGTGCTTGGTGAGGCTCGCGGACGTACTAAAGCATTTCGACCGACATCAATCATTAACCTTTCGGGTATGAGTTTTGGATCCCTAAGCGGCCCGGCTGTCGAAGCGCTCAACCGTGGTGCCACGATTGCCGGTTGCTTACACAATACTGGTGAAGGAGGTATCTCGCCCTATCATCTGCATGGTGGCGATCTTGTTTGGCAGATTGGGACTGGTTATTTTGGGTGCCGGGAGCCGGATGGTCGCTTTAGCATGGCCCGACTCAAGGACACTGTCGAACGATTGCAGCAAGTGCGTGCAATCGAGATCAAACTGAGCCAAGGTGCTAAACCGGGCCTAGGTGGTCTACTACCACGTCGTAAGATTTCCAAGGAAATTGCTGCGATTCGTGGTATTTCCCGTGACCATGATTGTGAAAGCCCTTCGGCGCATACTGCGTTTCATGATGTCGACAGTCTCCTTGATTTTGTTGAGGCCATTGCTGCTGAGACCGGTCTCCCAGTCGGTATCAAGTCTGCGGTAGGTGAATCAGCATTTTGGTCAACTCTAGCTAGACTGATGGCCATAGAAGACCGGGGAGTTGACTTTGTCACGATTGATGGTGGCGAAGGTGGAACTGGTGCTGCGCCACTGACCTTCACCGATCATGTCTCTCTTCCCTTTAAGGTGGGATTTAGCAGGGTGAAACGCTTATTTACCGATGCCGGGATTGAAGATCAGGTCGTGTTTATCGGGTCAGGCAAACTGGGATTTCCTGAACCGGCGTTGCTGGCGTTCGCGCTTGGTTGTGACATGGTTAACGTGGGCCGGGAGGCACTTTTAGCCATTGGTTGTATTCAGGCTCAACGGTGCCACACAAACCACTGTCCCACTGGCATTACTACGCAGAACCGCTGGTTAATTCGAGGTCTCAAACCTACATTGAAGTCAGCTCGTGTAGCCAATTACATCATGGCGCTCCGCGAGGAACTTCTCACCCTCGCTCGTGCGTGCGGCGTTACACACCCTGGGCTCGTGTCACAGGATCAGCTCGAGCTTATGGATGATCGCTTCGGCTCAAAGACGGTAGCCGAAGTGTTCGGCTCGTCTGATCACCATGCCCACGGTGGTCCTTCGAATTAGGGAGCAATCTTTTGAATGTATAAAAATACCAACCAGATAGGGTTCATGCGGTAGTTGCTTGTGTCCACGAATTGTATTGTTACAACCACAACAATAAAGGATGTGCCATGTCATCACGAGTGATTCCAACCGTTATTTGCTTCTCGCTACTTGCTTGTTTGTTCGTAGGAGAAGCATCGGCTCAGCAGTGGAAAGACTTAGAACAGTCGCTCGAAGGTCGAGAGTTTATTATGCGCCCGACAGTTGAAGGACGTCGAAAAATCTATATTCAGGCTGGCGACTTCGAGGCCTTCGCGCTGCATAGAAGTAACAGGCTATTTCCCCTTCGTGAGAGTGAGCCGGTTCGTATCGTCGATACTGATGCGGACAATGATCATATCGAATTGGAAGTCGTCAGCGATCGTCTTGGGCGTGGTCGAATAGACTTTTATGGATCGCCACCGAGTGTTAGTAGCTTCGAGATGTGGCTTGACGAAGTTTTTGAAGTGACAACTCTGGAGTCAGATTTTCATCGTTATATTGGGAATCGCGAGAGTCGAACTCTTCATTTTAGAGGTGCCAATCATCTTCCTTTAGTGGCATCACGAGAACCTTTTCATCATATTGAAGACGGATTGGACATTGGATACAACCGCTGTGGGGTATGTTTCGTACCACTACCGGACGTGTCGAACTATGGGACTGAATTTCAATTAGCCTTGTTTTCACTTCAGCAAGTACGTTCTACCTACTCTCCACATATAGACATCGATCGACAAAACCAGTTCAAGCGAATTGGCCTGCGTGTGCTCGAAGGTTGGCCAGTTCCCCTTAAGGGTTATCGATATCGATTTCAAGTGGTCGAGGATGACGCAATTAACGCATTCGCTATCCCAACTGGCTATATCTTTATTACGCGAGGTTTGTTTGATTCTCTTGAAACCGAGGGCGAGCTTGAGGCTGTTTTAGCACACGAGATCGCACATGTAGAAAACCGTCACACCTATCGCCAATTTCGTAATTCACAGAATATTTCGAGATGGGCCGGAATCGCCACTGCGATCTTGACTGGAGCAATTGACGAAGAAGTTGGCGATATTGCCTCGGCGATGTTGTCGATTACAACGAACATCTTTTTAGCGGGACACGGTCGAGACCGGGAACGCGAAGCCGACCTTCTCGCTAGTTTCTACCTCTACAACCGTGAAATTGGCGACAAACCTTTGCTGAACGTATTTAAAAAACTGAAGTTCAATGCTGATCTCTATAACCCATTCGGAGATGGTGGAGGGGGAATGTTAGCGAGTCACCCGCATATTGAGGAACGTCTTGCCAAAGCGGCCGCAACAATTACTGAACCTTTTTCTGCCGGAGAAGTATTCCAAGGATTTAATGATCGCGGCGTATTGGTGGCGACATTACGGTTCGATGTTCAGCGACTATTCGACCGAGAGCTAGATGTCGTTGCCACTTTGTCGACCACAGCTGAGTTGGGAGATGATGACAAAGTAAATACGCTCAAGGTGCGAGTTAATGGCAAGCAACTAGAGCTTAAAGAACGAACAGCGGAAAAAATTTTCCCGAGTGATGAGGTGGCAGCAGTTTTCGGTAACGACAATGTTGCTGGGATTATTCAAGAACCGATTGAAAGCATTGAATTAAAGCTCAAGAATGTCAAACGATGGGCACGCGTGTTAGTTTCGAGTGTTGACAGCGAGTAATCTGTTAGTCAAGGGATTGAAGAATTGGCTCCTCAGGTTGGACTCGAACCAACAACCCTCCGGTTAACAGCCGGATGCTCTGCCAAATTGAGCTACTGAGGAACATCTATGAATCGTGCCAGGTTTGCAATCTCACGGATTTCGTTATGTCATTCTCATGTTACTCACAAAATCAACCTTTGATGGTATCGAATGCTCTGCAGGATGGTCAAATCGGAATTTGTCTTGTTGCTATTTTGCACGTACCCCTTTCCACCCTGTAGCTCGGAACTGCATAAGTACGGCGAGAGCACTGAGACCGATCCAACCAATCATAAATCCCATCTGTTGGTCTGTAGGTACAATAGAGTACAGCTGTTGGATGTCACCACTGGTAACTGCAATGGCTGCGGTGTTTCCTGCTAGTGCTAGTCCTCCAATGATCGTGACCCACGCACCAGCGAAGGACGTTCCGAAGATAATTACGTAACGCCGTAGAGCCAGGGCTAATAGTGCTCCTGCTAGGCATACCGCTACCATGAGCCAGTCATTGGGTTCCGTGCCTCGATAGAGATATGTTCCATTGAGTACAATAGCTCCAAGTGCAGCGCCAAAGAAGGCTACTCCTGCCAGGTACATTGCAATCGCTAAGAGTGCTCCTATAATTCCACTGCCAACTGTTACGAGTGCCACAATCCAGGTTTCTAATTCACTGACAACCAGGAGAGAAAGAACAACGCCAACCATGAAACCATTCACGGCAAGTAGGATGCGGAACAAACGATAGCCAAAGAAGCATGCGAGCAAGCCGCCTCCAAGTAGAATGATGGCTACTGGAATATGAAACGATATCGATGCCATATCCTATGGATTATGCAGTGTGTGAAGCTAAGCTGCAACGTTAGATCGTTTACGGAGCTTGGTGTTTGTATTAGCGTTCTTGCTGGGGAAAGCCCACAGGCTAGCGTAGATGATGTGGATTAGTAAATGAGTCGAACAAATGTGCTCAACAAAGCAGATCCTTTCAAAAGTGACATCTGATGTCGCACTTGTGATCATGGCGCGTTCTCCATTTGGAGAACAAGCCCCGAAAACGCGTTTAGCGGATGCAATAAATACCGCTTTAGATCGACGTCGTCTTTACTCGGCGTTTCTCGAAGATACAGTCGTTGCCTGTCGTGGTGTTGAAGGCACGATTCTTCGTGTAGCCTACACACCAGATGGTGGGAACAGCGGTTTTCATGAAATCGGCGTAGCTAACCATGAATTATTACCGCAACGAGGGGTCGATTTAGGCGCACGTGAGCATGCTGTATTTGTTGATCTATTTGCTGCTGGTTTTAGAAAAGTAATTATGATTGGGTCTGACTTACCAACGTTACCAATGCAATACGTTGTTCAGGCCATTGATCAGATTCAAGTTGGAACAGTCGCGCTTGGACCATCAGATGATGGTGGCTACTATTTGATCGGTCTTACGTCATCTGGAACTAATCAAATTGTAGATCTATTCACAGGTGTTGGTTGGGGCACGGCGTCTGCGTTTCACGACACGTTAGTTTCGGCGAAACGGCTAGGGTTGCAGGTTAAGCTGGTTCCACATTGGTACGATGTAGATAACAAGGTTGGACTTATCAAGCTTCGTCGTGAGTTTCAAAACACGTCTGCACAACAACGAGCACCGCAGACGGCGCGGGTCATTAAGGATATATTTAGATCAGCCACAGCAGAGAGAAGACGAAAGACAGAATAAATTTTTTCACACTCAACTAGTGTTGAATCCTGCTTAAATTTCTCTTCTGCCCTCCATGGCTTTATGCATCGTTACGTCATCGGCATACTCTAGATCACTGCCGACGGGGAGACCCATAGCAATTCGTGTTACACGAATTCCAAGTGGTTTTAGTAACTTCGCAAGATAGATAGCAGTTGCCTCACCTTCGACGTTTGGGTTAGTCGCGATGATTGTTTCTGTAACATTTTCTTTGCGCACACGATCCAACAAGCTTTTAATCCTTAGATCATCTGGGCCGATACCCTGTAGAGGCGAGAGGGCACCCATTAGGACATGATAGGTGCCATTAAAACCTTTAGTCTTTTCAATGACCGTGACATTGTGTGGATCTTCGACGACACAGATGATATGTCGGTCACGACTTGTGTTCGTGCAGTAATGGCACGGATCAGTATCTGTGATATTAGAGCAAATCGAACAGTAAGAAATGCTTTCCTTGACTTCTTTAACGGCATCAAGCAATGCGTCAACTTCTTCACGCGGTTGCCGGAGCAAATGAAATGCTAAACGTTGTGCGCCCTTCTCGCCAATACCAGGAAGTCGCTGGAGTTGATCGATTAATCGCGAGAGAGGACCAATTTCCGTCATCCGGTGAGTCCGGGAATATTTAAATTACCCATCAGACCACCCATCTTATTCGCAATCGCTTCATCCACTTTTCGTTGAGCGTCATTGACTGCTGCAATAATTAAATCCTGCAGCATTTCAATGTCGTTCTGAGCGACTACTTCAGGGTCGATAGTGAGTCGGCGAACTTGTTTCTTGCCATTCATGACTACCGTAACCATGCCTCCGCCAGCGGATGCTTCGATCTCCGTTTTCGCTAGATCACGTTGCAGTTGTTCTTGCATTTCCTGCGCTTGTTTCATCATTTGTGGGATGTTCATCATTTCTTTAATACCCATCTTTAATCAAGTTCCTCCACATCTCCAATTTCTGCTGGGAATACTTCAAGCATTGCTTGTACAACCTTGTCGTTCATTGCTTGAGTTTTCAGTTTCTGCGTTTCGTCTGACATGGAAAGCTCAAGTTCTTTTTTCGGTGACGCTATTGTGTCATCTGCCTTTTCAGTAGTCACTGTGATCGTTCGATTGACAATTTTAGAAGCCAACACTTCAAGCCACGCACGACTATTTTCAAGTTGCGTTTCGAGCGTTTGTTGTGAAGACGAAAATGCAAATATAAGACGGTTGTCCTCAAGAGAAATTCGTTGGGCTTGAGCAACCACAGTTCCATAGAAGAATTTCTTCGCACGTTTGATTTCACCGAGGATTTTAGTTTTTTCGGATGATTCATCTGTGGACGCAGGTATAGGAGATGCAACACGTTTAGGTGTCGACTCCCGAGCTTTCACTTTCGATGGCCTTTGCGGTTTCGGGGTAATCGCAGAGGGTGGATTAGGGTTCAATGAACGCTTCTCGCTCATAGGAGGTACGGCATTGCCTCCTGATTGCATACTCTCTAGTAGTTTGGTGAGTGGAATGAGATTTCGCAGATGGATCCATTTTAATAATGCTATCTCCAAGTGGTATCGTGGCTGTGCAGCGCCTCGGATCTCAAACTCCGCTCGTCCCAAAACGTCAAAGGCTCGCATGAGATCCTCACGCGAAAAGCGCTGTGCTAGTGCTATCAGTTGAGCACGTTCGGCGTCCCCGGCTATTTCTGGGTCGTTAACGCGCTCACCATCAATTGAGATGACCAACAGGTCACGTACGGCTCGAGTAATCTCGCGACACACCAGCTTTAGGTCATAACCCGATTCAACAACCTGGTCGACCAATTTGAAGACCTCCGATGGATTTTCATTGGCAACGATCTCGATTACCTCAAGCACGAGATTACGACTGATCAGCCCAAGAACACTCGACACTTTTTCAGCGGTTACTTCGTTCCCAGAAAATGCAATCACTTGGTCGAAGGCGCTCTGCGCATCACGCATGCTACCTTCAGCAGCGCGAGCCAGTAGGCCAATAGCTGCGTCATCAACCGAAATTTTCTCAGCAGAGGCGATCGCACGGAGTTTGTCAGAAATTGTTTGGGTGTTGATTGTACGAAATTCGAAAACCTGCGATCGAGATAAAATCGTTTCAGGAATTTTCTGGAGTTCAGTGGTGGCCATCATAAAGACCACATGTGGCGGTGGTTCTTCTAGAGATTTCAGTAGAGCATTAAACGAATGGTTGGACAGTTGATGGAACTCATCAATAATAAAAATCTTATAGCGATCACGGACAGGTGCCATTGCTAAGCCAGCAATGATCACCTCGCGAATGTTTTCGACTTGGGTATGTGTCGCAGCATCTATTTCAAGTACGTCAATATCTCGTCCTTCAGCAATCTCTACGCAGGCATCGCAGTTTCCGCATGGATCTGGTGTTGGGCCGGTGTCGCAGTTAAGAGCGCGGGCGAGTAGTCTAGCTGTAGTCGTTTTACCGACACCTCTTGGGCCGGCAAAGACAAAGGCTTGCGCAAGGCGCTTGGTGTCAATGGCATTTCGCAGTGTCTGAGTCACGCCGCGCTGTCCAACGACATCTTGAAATCGTTGCGGACGGTATTTTCTTGCTAGAACCTGGTATGCCATGTGGGTATCATTCTAGCTAATACCACGAGTCCCTTGTAATCTATTATTTATCACTGCTTTCGCGGAGAGGTACCGAAGTGGTCGTAACGGGGGCGCTTGGAAAGCGTCTTGTCGGGCAACCGGCACGTGGGTTCGAATCCCACCCTCTCCGCCATTCACTTTCTATGCATCTTTCGAGGTGTTGAGCCGACTGCGGCCAGGCGGGCGGTTCAATGGGGACGGGTGGGGGTTAGGGAATAGATCCGGACGCGCTTACGCGGATGCGATACAGTCCGGTGCGCGCCGTCATGTAGAGCGTGCGACCGTCGTCACCCCACGCGGCATTGGCCGGCACTTCCGTGGGCTTGATGGTGCCGAGATGCCGCCCATCGGGGGCGATTACCCAGACACCACCGGGGCCGGTGGCCCAGAGGTTTCCATCGTTGTCCACTTTTAGCCCGTCTGCCGATCCAGATTCGTCCGAGCCATTCGCATCCAGAAGGACCTCTCCCTCACCGAGCGTGCCGTCGGCCGCCACGTCATACGCCATCCACAGGTTGGCCGTGCTGTCGGCCACATACAGCCGTGTTTCGTCGGGCGAAAACGCGATGCCGTTGGGTCCTAGCAGATCGGTGAGCAGTGTCACGGTGCCGTCGGTATCGAGGCGGTAGACCCCGTTGACGTTTTGTTCCCGATCTTCAGGATTCGGCAAGCCGTACGGCGGATCGGTGAAGTACAGCGACCCGTCGGATTTGTAGGCAAGGTCGTTGGGGCTGCTGAACCGGCCACCCTCGTAGGTGTCGACGACGATGCTTCTCGTGCCGTCGGCACTCACCCGGGAAATCCGACCGTTGAAATGCTCCGTGAAGACGATGTCTCCGCTCGGGTCGACCGTGATGCCGTTCGAGCCGGACAGACGTCCCTCTTCGTACTCGCCTTCGAACACCGGTCGGAGGAAGTCGCTCACCTCGCCGTCGGGCGTCCACTTTATGATGGCGTTGCCAGGGATATCGCTGAAGAGAAGGAACGGTTCGTCCTTCTCGACCCAGACGGGACCTTCGGTGAATCCAAATCCGTCGGCCAGGTGCTCGATAACAGCATCTTGGGGGACCAGCGCATCGAAAGCGGGATCCAGCCGGTCGATTATGCCGGCACTAGGCACGCTCTCGGCCGGGGGCATCGCCTCGGGTATCGGCGGGTCAGCAGGCGTCGACGCTCCGCCGCACGAGATCGCCATCGCCGCTACCGTTAGCAGTATCCACATTCGTGTCATGGTTTCCTCCTGTTAGTAATCAGGAAATAAATCTTGATAATGCCAATGCCGCCGCCGATGGCATGGTGACTGCGAGAAGATGCAAATGATGTCGAGTCATCTTCGTATCAACCGCAGGTTGGTTTGCGCGTCAGCATCCCCTTGGTCTGCCGCCAACTGATACCAGCGGATGGCTTCCGCATCATCCTGCGGGACGCCTGTACCGTTTTCATACATGACGCCGAGGTTGAACTGCGCGGGGGCATACCCCTGGTTCGCCGCCGACTGATACCAGCGGATGGCTTCCGCATCATCCTGTGGGACGCCTGTACCGTTGGCATACATGAAGCCGAGGTTGTTTTGCGCGAGGGCATTCCCCTGGTTCGCCGCCAACTGATACAAGCGGATTGCTTCCGCATCATCCTGCGGGACGCCTTGCCCGTCGGCATACATGAAGCCGAGGGTAGTTTGCGCGACGGCATCCCCCTGGTTCGCCGCCAACTGATACCAGCGGACGGCTTCCGCATAATCCTGCGGGACGTCTGTGCCGCTGGCATACATGACGCCGAGGTTAAACTGCGCGATGGCATTCCCTGCTTCGGCCTTCGCCCGAAGCTCTTCGATGGATTCCTGTTGTGCGGAGATCGCTACACTGATACCCGCAACAAGAACGGTGACTGCGAGAAGATGCAAATGATGTCGAGTCATCTTCGTATCAACCGCAGGTTAGTTTGCGCGGGGGCATACCCCTGGTCCGCCGCCAACTGAAGCCAGCGGACGGCTTCCGTATCATCCTGCGGGATGCCTGTACCGTTGGCATACATGATGCCGAGGTTGTTTTGCGCTTTGGCATGTCCCTGGTCCGCCGCCAACTGATACCAGCGGACGGCTTCCGCATCATCCTGCGGGACACCTGTACCGTCTTCATACATGAGGCCGAGGTTGTTTTGCGCGAGGGCATCCCCTTGGTTCGCCGCCAACTGATACCAGCGAACTGCTTCCACGTTATCCTCCGGGACACCTTGCCCGTCGTCATACATGAGGCCGAGGTTGAACTGCGCGAGGGCATCCCCCTGGTTCGCCGCCAACTGATACCAGCGGATGGCTTCCGCATAATCCTGCGGGATGCCGCGGCCACTGGCGTACATGAGGCCGAGGTTGTTTTGCGCGTCAGCATCTCCTTGGTTCGCCGCCAACTGAAACCAGCGGACGGCTTCCGCATCATCCTGCGGGACGCCTTCACCGTTGGCATACGTGAGGCCGAGGGTGTACTGCGCCTCAGCATTCCCCTGGTCCGCCGCCAACTGAAACCAGCGGGCGGCTTCCGCATCATCCTGCGGGACGCCTTGCCCATTGCCATACATGAAGCCGAGGGTGGTTTGCGCGTCAGCATCCCCTTTGTTCGCCGCCAACTGAAGTAAGCGGGCGGCTTCCGCATCATCCTGCGGGACGCCTGTACCGATGGCATACATGAGGCCGAGGGTGGTTTGCGCGCGGGCATACCCCTGGTTCGCCGCCAACTGAAGTAAGCGGGCAGCTTCCGCATAATCCTGCGGGACGCCTTCGTCGCCGTCGGCATACATGCTGCCGAGGGTGGTTTGCGCGAGGGCATCCCCTGCTTCGGCCTTCGCCCGAAGCTCTTCGATGGATTCCTGTTGTGCGGAGATCGCTACACTGATACCCGCAACAAGAACGGTGACTGCGAGAAGATGCAAATAATGTCGAGACATCGAAGGCCTAGCCTACCTCGGTCCGGCGGACGGTTCAACGGGTTTTCAAAGTTTCGATTCTGGGGTAAAAAGTCAGGGGTTCGGGGCTTAGTCGCGCGGGCGAGGCGTTGCCCTTCAGCGCGGGGGCATTCCTCTGGTCCGCCGCCAACTGATACAAGCGGACGGCTTCCACGTCATTCTCTGGGACGCCTCCACCGTCGGCATAATACACATGAGGCCGAGGTTGTTTTGCGCGACGGCATTTCCCTGATCCGCCGCCAACTGAAACAAGCGGACGGCTTCCACGTCATTCTCCGGGATGCTTTCGCCGTCGGCGTACATGAAGCCGAGGTTGTTTTGCGCGAGGGCATTTCCCTGATCCGACGCTAACCGAAGCAAGCGGGCGGCTTCCGCATCATCCTGCGGGACGCCTTCGCCGTCGGCATACATGAGGCCGAGGTTGTTTTGCGCGAGGGCATTCCCCTGGTTCGCCGCCAACTGATACAAGCGGACGGCTTCCACGTCATTCTCTGTGATGCCTTCGCCGTCGGCATACATGCTGCCGAGGTTGGTTTGCGCGGGGGCATACCCCTGATCCGCCGCCAACTGATACAAGCGGACGGCTTCCACGTCATTCTCTGTGATGCCTTCGCCGTCGGCATACATGAAGCCGAGGTTGGTTTGCGCGAGGGCATACCCCTGGTCCGCCGCCAACTGATACAAGCGGACGGCTTCCACGTCATCCTCCGGGACACCTTCGCCGTTGTCATACATGAAGCCGAGGGTGGTTTGCGCGGGGGCATACCCCTGGTCCGCCGCCAACTGAAGTAAGCGGGCGGCTTCTGCATAATCCTGCAGGACGCCTTGTCCGTTGGCATACATGAAGCCGAGGGTGGTTTGCGCGAGGGCATTCCCCTGGGCCTCCGCCGCAAACCGGAGTCCTTCAATGTCCATGCTGTCCTGCTGTGCGGAGATTGCCACACTAATACACGCAACAAGAACGGTGACTGCGAGAAGATGTAAATAATGTCGAGACATTGCAATCCTAGCTTACCGCAGTGCGTCGGATAGTTCAACGGGGACGGGGCTAGTTAGACGGTGTGCGCGGCAGCGGAATTTAGAGAATACTAGTAGCTGAATGAAAGAATCGGAAACAGCCACCGAAACGCTGAAACCGCCCTTGAAGTGGGCAGGAGGGAAACGCTGGCAGGTGCCACATCTTCGTCCACACTGGGAACGACACAAACATTGTCGTCTCGTTGAACCTTTTTGTGGAGGGCTTGCGGTGACACTCGGTCTGCAACCGAAAGAAGCACTTCTAAACGATATCAATCCGCATCTAATTAATTTCTACAGTTGGCTCAAGAAAGGCCTCCGTTCTCGTATCACGATGAAGAATGAAGAGAGGATGTTCTATGCACACCGAAAGCGCTTCAATGCCCTAATACACGGAATGAAAAGTCACACACGTGAAGCAGCGTCTCTCTTCTATTACCTGAACAGAACGGGGTACAACGGCTTATGTCGATTCAATAGCACAGGTGAATTCAATGTTCCATTCGGTCGGTACAAAACTATTTCCTATGTCAACAACTTCTTGGACTATCGGAAGGTCGTCGGCTGCTGGGAGTTTGAGAGTGGTGATTTCTCCCGTCTCGAACTCAGTGACACGGACTTCGTGTACGCTGACCCGCCATATGATGTCGAATTTACCACCTACGCAATGGGCGGATTCACGTGGGACGACCAGGTAAGAACTGCTGAATGGCTGATTCAGCATTCTGGCCCTGTAATTTTAGTTAATCAGGCGACGCCTCGTATTAAGACGCTTTACCGACGCTTAGGTTTTAGGTTGCGGTATCTAGATGCGCCTCGGCGTATCAGTTCAAGCGGTGACCGCACGCCGGCTCGCGAAGTCTTCGCGACTCGAAACATAAAATTATGATGCCACGAAATATATCTATAGGTGCGGTGCTTGAGGCAATGATCAGGTCCAACTCAACGCGGGTGCGCTTCGTCCCACTTCCGGGCGAGGCGTTGGGCTTCGGTGATTTGCTCGGCATACATAACACCGAGTCTGGATTGTGCGCCCGCAACGCCTTGCTCTGCTGCGAGCCGGTACAACTGGGCCGCTTCGGCTTGGTCTTGCTCCGAACGAGTGGGGTGTTTGTCGAGGGGGTTTTTCATCGGTCGCTGTGCAAGATGCTATGTGCAGTGAAAAGAGGAGTGCTGCTTGATAGCATCCTGAATTGTGTCGGCAGTGACACGAAAATGAGAAGCCTCCCAGACAACGCGTCCGTCTTGAATAAGCAGCGCCTGTGGCGTTTCATGCCGCACATTCAAGCGAGTTGCTACGGCATCCGATATATCCCGATGGGTCTGCACAGTAACGATGGCGTATTGGGCGTCGTGTTGCCCTGTCCCGAGATGCTCTAGGAGTTCGTCGTGGGCCTGCGCACTGGTGCCGCACGTTACACTGTGCTTAAACAATAAGACCAAGCGTTCCTCTGATGCCACGATGACACGTTCGAGTGCATCAACGCTGTCGAGAATAATCAAATCTGATGGCATGTCATAAGTGGTTAATAGAGCAACCCCGCTCTTAAGCGTTCACGTGTCTCCAAGGTTAAATCGACTTCCTCACGGAGATAGGTGTCAACCGAACCAGACATTTTGGTGATCTCATCAAGGGCAGCATGGATAAATGAGGGGGAGGCATACATCAGCACTTTCATTACCTCCACCGATACGCCGAAGTCTTCCGCCGCCCGATTTACTTTCACTTCTGTAATTTCAGACGCCTCATTTGTGAGGAGATAGTCCGCGACGATCGTTTCCTGAGGCACTCCTAGTGCGAGTAGTAAAAGCGCTGCTCCAGTCCCCGCTCTGTCCTTGCCCCCCTGACAATGAAATAGAAAAGGTTGGTTTTTGGGATCGGCCAATGCACTGAGCATCGTGCCATACAGCGATCCAGTCTCGCGTATACGCTTCACGTATCGCTCAGACATTTGTGCCTCCGCCTCCTCATCGTTCCAGTCAGTTAATGAGGACTCTCCGTCGTCGATAGTTCCAGCAATATCCAAATTAAGCGCTGTCGGAGGATTGCGAAGAGGCAAGCGATCCGGGGTTTCGTTTCGTTGCGAGTCACGCCGAAGATCGCACACGACTCGTATACCCATGTTAGAAAAGAGCGTGAGATCGGCATCGGTCAAGTTGCCCAGAGCATCAGAGCGGAACACGGTGCCCCACCGCACTTGCCGATCGTCGATTGTCTTATAGCCACCGAGGTCACGAAAATTTTGCGCACCCTCCACATTCACGAAACGCGTGGCGATGACGTACCCTTCTCCTCCCTCCGGCACTAACTCGAAGTAGTAGCGCTGCTCTGGCAGCAAACCTCTAACGATCGTCTCAGCTTCATTCGAGATGGCTATCGATGCAGTGCGTGGGATCTGATTGGGATCCGTGCCTGCGAAAATCATGACCCTTGCACCGGATGGTTCCACCGTCCAACGCAAACGGTACGTATCTACAGCCATTCGACTCGCCTCAGCGTGTTTGATTTCTGCCCTCGGTGTGTTACTAGGTGGCTGTTCCACTCCACCACAACTCAGCCCCACCACCGCAAATAGATACGCCCAATGTCGAGTCATGACAGTCCTAGCCTACCTTTCTTCAGAGGACGGTTCAACGGGCTTTCAAAGTTTCGATCCTGGGGGGAAAAGGAGGGGGTTAGCGCGGGTGCGCTTCGTTCCATTCTCGGGCGAGCTGCTGGGCTTCAGCAATCTGGGCTGGGGTCATCAATCTCGCAAGGGCTAAGAGCCTGGCAGACGAAATCTGCTGCCATTCACCGGTTTGTCGAGATGTCGCGAGGTTCACCCACTTGTGGGCTTGCACGTAGTCCTGCACCACGCCGCCGCGGCCGCTTTCGTACATGACCCCGAGGTTTAACTGCGAGAGGGGTTCCCCTTGTTCCGCCGCCAACCGATACCATCGCATCGCCTCCGCATTATCCTGTGTAACGCCGTGGCCGTTGGCGTACCTGATCCCAAGGTTGAACTGTGCGAGAGGTTCCCCTTGTTCCGCCGCCAACCGGTACCACCGCATCGCCTCCGCATCATCTTCTGGAACACCCTCGCCGTTGTCATACATCAGCCCGAGGTTGAACTGTGCAATGGCACCCCCTTGCTTTGCTGCCAACCGGAACCACCGCACCGCCTCCGCATCATCTTCTGGGATGCCTTCGCCGTTGGCGTACATCAGTCCGAGGTTAGACTGCGAGCGGGTATCCCCTTGACCGGCTGCCAACCGATACCACCGCATGGCTTCGACATCATCTTCTAGAATACCCTCGCCGTTGTCGTACATCAGCCCGAGGTTGGACTGCGAGCGGGCATCTCCTTGCTCCGCTGCTAACCAGTACCATCGCACTGCCTCGGCATTATCTTCTGGAACACCCTCGCCGTTGTCGTACATCAGTCCGAGGTTGAACTGCGCGCGGGCATACCCTTGGTCGGCCGCCAATCGGTACCACCGCATGGCTTCGACATCATCTTCTGGAACACCCTCGCCGTTGTCGTATATCACCCCGAGGTTGAACTGCGCGATGGCATTTCCTTGGTCGGCCGCCAACCGGAGCTCTTCAATGCTGTCCTGCTGTGCGGAGATTGCTACACTGATACTCGCAACAAGAATGGTGACTGCGAGAAGATGCAAATGATGTCGAGACATCGCAGGCCTAGCCTACCGCAGTGCAGCAATCGGTTCAACAAAGACGAGGAGGGTGAGTGCGATCCCACACAGTCAAAACAGGTAACTCTACGAGCTAAAGTACGGGTTTTGTTGTGTTGTATCTTTAATCTTTATTCTGCCGTGTAAATCAAGTAATCTCACAGAAGCAATCTTCATGAAATTACCTATATTGCTCTCTCTGGCGTTACTTGTCCCGAGTCTTTATGTTCAGGCGCAAAATCCATTGCGCGAGACTCAGGTATCGACACCTGAGATTGTACGCACAGAATACGACATGCTAGAGGTAGCATCACCGCCGTCGCTTTCTGCAGATGAAGTAAGGGGTAGACAGCTGTTTATGCAACGGTGTGCTCTTTGCCACGATCCCCTGGGGCAACCCTCGTATCCTAATGCCCCCGGTCCGTGGGTGGATGCGGAAACCGTCAGGTCTCTGAGTGAAGCAAGTGTCCGGGACACAATCATGCTGGGTTCTGCCAGAATGCCCGGTTGGCAGTACACTTTAGAACTGGCACAGGTTGACCAAGTCATAGCATATTTGAAGACCGTGACACCCGATCAACGACCCTAAGATGAGACCAGAATTACCAAAGGTCGGTGGCTCTGGCCCCGATAGGAAACACCTATACCTAGCGGAGGAATCAGCAATGTTCAAACCCATATTTATCGTGTGGCTGGCGGGGATAGTCGTCGGCTTTGGCATTTTGCATGTTATAGCCGGTTCTGTTTCCATCGCCGCATCAGAGGAGGCGACGGTTTCACAGGCCGCCGAGAAGACCGATGTGCCAGCTCTTTGGGGAACGGCGACAACGGTCACTGGCGAACCGATGGAAGGTGTCGCTGTTTCGGCGCGTGCTGCAGGCAAAACGGCGACTACATCAGTCTTCACTGATGAACAAGGCCATTTCTTCTTTCCACCGCTTGCGCCACCGTTCGAAGCCGGCACATATCAAGTGTGGGCGCAGGCCGTTGGTTACGCGCGGACCCTCGCTGATGTGGACCTTGTCTCAGGGCGGTCGGCTGTCCACGATTTCAACCTCACGACGATCGACGATTTCTCCCACCAGTTGTCAGGCACCGAATGGTTGCAGGCGCTGCCGGCGGACACGCGTGAGGATCGTCGACTTAAAGAAGTGTTTCGGGTGACCTGTACGGAATGCCACCAGGCCGGTCTTGTACTGCAAAACCGATTCGATGAACGTGGCTGGCGGACTATCATCGACTTGATGACCGAGGTCTCCTATCACGGCTGGACCGGGGGAAACCGGCGGTCGATCACAATCGAGTACTACAAGGACGAGCTGGCCCAGTACCTGGCCAGGGCACGCGGTCCGGAGTCTGGTCCACTGGACGTGACGCTTAACCCGCGTCCGACCGGCGAGGCTGCGCGCCATGTGGTGACCGAGTACGACATCCCGATCGCCGAGCTCGAGAATCAACGTGCGTTCATCGATGGCAGCGACTGGGCTGAAGGTATTACGTCAGGCATGCACGGTGCCGGAGGGATGCACGACTCCATCGTGGACGACGACGGCAACGTCTGGATCACCGACTCGGTGAGGAACAACTTTCGGACGCTGGCCAGGCTCGACCCGCTGAACGGACAGGTCACGGGCTACAAGTTGGCGGAAGCCGATGGACGCCGCGCGCAGGGTTCTCACGGGATCACCAAGGATCTCAACGGCATTCTATGGTTCAACTCGTCGGGCAGTCTTGCTCGGTTGGACCCAGCCACGGAGAGTTTCGAGTTGTACACGCCGCCACGGCCGCTCAACGTTGGGGGGAGTCTCCAGGTGGATGGCAAAGGTAAGGTCTGGGTTGGGAATCGCCACGGCGCCCTCCAGTTCGATCCCGACACCAAGGAGTTCAACTATTTCCAGAACAAGACCATCGGCGATGGCCAAACGTACGGGACGGCGGCCGACCGTCTCGGAAATGGCTGGTGGGCTCAGTTCAATATGGACATCGTGGGGCACGCGAATGGCACGACCGGCGAGGTGAGCGAAGTGCACATGCGCCCGCCTGGCGCACTGGACCGGGAGACGCTGCTGACACCGGACGATCTCGATTTCTTTCATCGCATTGGAGCGATGCGCTTCTCTGGGAGCGTGTTCAACCCGGGCGGACAGGCTCCGCGCCGGATGTTTGCCGATCCGCAGGGCGATTCGATGTGGGTCGCGAACTGGTGGGGTCAGAACCTGGCCGAGATCAATATCGAAACGCTCGAGCCGACCTATTACCAGCTTCCGATAGAGGCGCACCCCTACGCCACGGCTGTCGACCGGAACCACATGGTGTGGACCAACTTATCGTCTGACGATGCTGTGGCCAAGCTCGATCCCGACACCGGCCAGTACACGATCTTCAGGCTGCCGAGCCTCGGAACCGAACTGCGTCACATTGCGGTCGACGATGCGGGTGGCCCAGACGTGTGGGTGGTGTACCGAGAGGCGAGTCGGGCGGCGCGTATTCAGTTCAGGACCGAAACCGATCTTCAAACACTCAAGAACGCGAGTGCGAACTGATATAGAACAGAGAAAGAGAACCGCGATCCCCGTTGTTGTTGTCAGCGTTTGTTTAGTCGGAACAAACTCAATGCAGCGGCCAGACCGGACAGTAGACTTATCAGTAGCACATATCCTTCTGGATGGTCTTACTGTGCTTCGTAGAGAAACACGCGAAACGTGCTTGCAGACAGCACCGTCAGCCCGATAGTTATACAGGCCAGTAAGAATTGTTGCACGATTGATACCCCGACTAGATTCCTTCCAACTATAGTTACCGTTCGCGATCTAGACTACATCAATGGTTCCACTCTCTGTACTCGATTTGGCACCGGTGGCCCCAGGGTCATCGCCGCGTGAGGCCATTGTTGATTCGATTACCCTCGCACGCCACTGCGACATCCTCGGCTACGAACGCTATTGGGTTGCAGAACACCACAGCATGCCAAGCATCGCTACCTCGGCACCAGAAGTACTCGTTGCACATGTGGCCGCTGTGACGCATCGCATCCGTGTTGGTACCGGTGGGATTATGCTTCCCAATCACAATCCGCTCCGCCTCGTCGAAATTTTTCGGACACTAGAAGCTTTGCACCCAGGACGGATCGATCTCGGAGTCGGACGTGCTCCAGGCGCTGACCCTGTAACAGCGTCAGCGCTGCAACGTGGTGGAGGGAATGATCCAAACGAACGCCTCACGGAACTACTCGCATTTGATCGATCAGCCTTTCCTGATCAGCATCCGTTTCACAAGATCATCCCAATGCCATCAGATGTGAAACTTCCGCCAATCTGGATGCTGGGATCGACTATGGCTGGTGCCGCCATTGCGGCCTCTCTCGGTCTTCGGTACGCTTTTGCTGGACATTTTGCGATGCGGAACGCAAATGCTGCATTAACACTGTACCGGGAGAGCTTCCGACCCTCACACGGTTTGACCACGCCACGAGTAATCTTAGCGGTCACGGTTGTTTGTGGCGAAGATGATGCTCACGCCGAGAAATTGACTGTTCCTCTCAAACTGGCCATCGTCCGAAGTCGCACTGGACAACGTACTCCCCTTGCATCTGTCGAGGAAGCACTCGCCTATCAATTCACTCCCGATGAAGAACGCATTGCAGATGAATTCTTACATGGCGCAATTATTGGTGGTGCTGACAAAGTACGTATTGGTCTCGAACAACTTGTGGCCGATACAGCTGTTGACGAACTTATGATTGCAGCGTTCCTCCCAGATAGAACAGCGCGCTTGCAGTCGTATGAACGTATTGCCCATGTCACTGGGTTGCAACAAGCGTAACAGTCAAGGGCAGTCATAGACCAAATCAAGCGGAAGCTGATTGTCGCGTCATCCCAAAGAGGGGCCACAACCATGTTAGGCTTTTAATTACTTCATAAAGCATCACACTCACCCCAAAAGTCAGGACCAATAGCAATGCTAGTTTCAATAGTGCCGGTAAAGCCAAGGGCATGATGTAGAAAGCAAAGAGAAACTGCAGTGGCAGGTGCACAATGTAGACTGGGTACACCGCCTTACTGAAATACGCTAACGTGTGTGACGGTTGGTTCAAATACGCTGATCCATAACCCAAAACTCCCAACATCCAACTCATTGACTCAACGGCGGTCAATGCATTGGGCGCTTGCAGCTCAAATACCAAGAGGCGTACGAAGTAAAGCACCAAGGCCAGGCCAAGTGTCTCGCGGCGCACCCGCTCTACTGTTTCCCAAAATACTGTTTTCAGAGAAACAAATATAAATCCGGTTACAAAGCACACCAACCCAAAGAAAAAGCCATGCGGTGTTCCCGCAAAAAACTCGAAAAGCTCTGGATCCATCAGTAGGGTTTCAACTACACCCGGCACCATAAATAGGCAGAACCCTATTGGAGATCGGCACGCGTTCGCCAGCAGGCGGATGAGTCTATTGTCCGGCCGGTTTTTCAAGAACACGAACAGCGGCAAACAAAGCACTACATAAAGAAAGATGTTACCGAGAAACCATAGATGCCCTGGATTTGGTATCCAGACAAACCGACCCCCACTCATTCCGTAATATTGCAGTCCAAGCCCCGTAACAATTGGGGCAATACAAAAACAACCAAAGACTAAGGGGAGTAAAATGCGGCGAGTACGATCTTTCAGGAGTTGTTGCCAGGTTCGACGTTCCATGGCGAAGCGAACTCCCATCCCAGAGACCATGAAGAGAATAGGAATCCGCCACACATTCATCATCGCCATCACGATCCATAACTCTTCTAAGGTCTGCTGATTCTGAATAAAGAGTAAGTCTTTCCCAAAGACCTGAAAACTCAGCACGATGTGGTAGACAATCAGGAGGCCGAGTGCGTACACACGTAGCCAGTCAACATCGTAGCGTCTCATGAGAAGGGAAAATGGCGGAGAGGGTGGGATTCGAACCCACGTGCCGGTTGCCCGACAAGACGCTTTCGAGGCGCCCCCGTTACGACCACTTCGGTACCTCTCCGTTTTCTAGCAAGGATAGTCCTTACGTGTCTAGTGCACGTTTTTCCTTAAAAAATTTCTGGATCAATGCTCGACATTCGTCTGCGAGGACATTACCTACGGTGACCACGCGGTGATTAAGTGATGGATGTTCAAGTGCTCGCATCATTGATCGCACAGCACCAGTTTTTGGTTCAGGAGCACCGTACACGAGCATCTCGATTCTGGCCTGCACGAGTCCGCCAGCACACATCAGGCAGGGTTCAATAGTTACGTACAGCGTGGCGTCGGTTAACCGGTAGTTCCTTACGGTGCGTGCCGCGTCTCGCAGTGCCATGATTTCAGCGTGCGCAGTTGGGTCTCCAGTCTTTATGGATTGATTAAATCCAGTCCCGATCACATTGCCTTTAAGGACCACCACTGCTCCAATAGGCACTTCGCCCGCCTCCATTGCCAATAACGCTAAATCATACGCCTGTCGCATCCAAGTTTCGTGATCACTCTTGCTCAGCATAGGAATGTTGTTCAACCAGAACTTTATTGTACCCGATGCTTTTTGGCCGAGACTGTGACAGTTGCCATAATGCACTTTAACTGTTTCATAATTTTCGAATTATCTACATTTAGACGGGAAGGCGAAAATCAGAAGATTTATTTATAGAACGATTTAGGACAGGACCTTGCCAAATGTGTAAAGTATTTATTTACGCGTATCTGCGATGCTTTGCTAAATTAATGTAGCTCTGTTACACAGAAAAAAGGAAGCGAGTTATGTCGATGATTAAGCACTATGGGATGTTTGCGATGATGATCCTGTTTTGGTTGTGTTTCCAGATATCACACACTGAGGTTAGGGCACAGAGTCAATTAGCAAGCGTGCAAAGCTTATACTGCGTCTTTCCTCTGTTTTCGATTAGTGACTGGCCGGATGGTGAACCTGAGGCAGAAGTGAAGCTGACAGAACTGTCATTCGGATTTGAGGAAATTGATGCGGATGGAGGGATGGCCAATGCTATTGGATTATATGGTCCGATGCATATCGTAACGCGGCTGGCCGGGAGAAGCCTTCATTTTATGCAGATTGGAAACGAAGGTCCCCTCTATGTAACGACTGTGTTCGACGAAGAAAGTCGCGATGGAAAACTTTTAGCCGTGCACACACGACACGAGTACACACAAGTTTCATTGCCTGGCTTTACTTCGAGGCCAGAGCAGTATTATGGCGAGTGTGAAATTAGAAATTAAGATCAATCCAAGAATTGTGTTGCTGAGGATAGAAGCTTCGTTTCTCTTGGATTCCTTGGAGGTTATCTCAAATTCTTCAGCTCGGCATAGATCGTTTGGACATTTGTCTCCGCGTGCTGCATGCCATACTCTTCGAATTTTTTCGGCAACACTAGCAAGGCGATAGCCTCGTCACTGGTTCTGCCTGCCTCGAATGAAATTTTCACCGACTCAAGGAAAGCACGGTTGAACTCTGCATAATCTCTTAGGTCTGTCAGCTGAAGCCAGCTTCCCATAACTGGTACTGGAGGTGAATCGACTCGACCTGGAATGACAACCGCAATGTTTTCGTATCTCTCAAGTGCCTTGATAATGTTATCGAGGGTGTCGGGGAATGCTACTCCGCTTCCACCATGTGCAGTGTCGATTACCGGGGTAGCCTTGGCTGGAAATAGATCACCAAGAAACACTGCACTGTACATTGGCATTACTACCACGATGTCGCCATTAGTGTGCCCCGGTCCACGGTAAAGCAGGTCGATACGGTTTTTACCTGTTTCTACGCCGGAAGTTTCTACAGCGAACGAGAGTTCATCGGTAAAAGTTTTGTTCGGTAAGAATTTTGAATTCTCTCCACTAAAGGCATCCATGTTGGTCATGATCGATCTAGCATTTTGGTGCGAGATGATCTCAACAACATCAGGAAATTCAGCATTACTCCCGGAATTAAAAGCGTTAGTATTAATAATTCGCTTCACAGGTTGATCGGTGACATTCGCTACCTTGTTCAACATCGGTTGCGCCCAGCGGGACGACCGCTTCGTGTCAATGATGATGGTTTCATCTTCAGCACCAATCGCCAACGAATGACGGGCTCCACCGCTCAGTAGGTACAAACTACCGAAATCTCCGTCGGTCGAATTCATAAAGAACTTGATTGTTGCTGTATTGGTTGTCGGTTGTGCTTCCGCTTGTGTTGATCCTGCTAACAAGAAAAATCCCATCCACGTTAATGCCAACAAAACCATTTTTTTAACCATGATATATATCTTGAAAGGCTTACAATTACTGGGTAGAGGATACGCCAAATAAGGATGCCTTGATATTTTCCCAGCCGACGTTACCCTCATGGCACGCATACTCGAAGAGAAAATAATCTTCCTCTGCCCGTTTCCATAATTTTTTCCGTAGTGTCCATGGTTGTGTGAATACGTTCGGGTCGTCAACCGTGACCTCGTAGTCGATATGGTCTGCATCCACCAATGTAAACCGTTCCTGCAGATGTAATGCTGTGCTGTGGAAGGAATTATTTGATGGCCCATGCCCAACTCTGTTGCCGACTACCCAGGTTTTGTCATTAAAATTCGTTGCATCGACGACTAGCGTATTACCCTCCCAGTGTCCCTGTGAATCGCCCATCCATAATTGGATATCCTTGCCCACATGCGGCCGTCCATCTAAGCGGATAGTCCGATACGTGTGATT
>Ga0315336_1002979_pt1 | contig 23921 bp, 26 predicted proteins | sample ASW5metaG_FD_204512 | JGI IMG/M metagenome (GOLD analysis project Ga0315336, IMG submission 204512) | Ammonia-oxidizing marine archaeal communities from Monterey Bay, California, United States - ASW #5 | ecosystem: Environmental > Aquatic > Marine > Intertidal zone | place: USA: California... | reverse complement strand
GGAAAAGTCCGCCCGCGCTCGGGCCGCATAATACCGGCAAAAATCTGTGGCCTCTCGCACTTCGGCAATGCCGTCCGCCACTGTCTTGCCTGATTCGAAAACCGCGAGTGCAACAAATTCATCTCTCCGCTGCTCGAGAAAATTGGCTGTGCGCTCGAGGCAGTTTGCGCGAACATCGGCTCCGGCCTGGTCCCAACCTACCGCCGCCGTTTGGGCGGTATCGAGAGCTGTGTTCAGGTCTTCGGGTGAACTGTCACTCACAGTGCCAACTGCGACCCGGTTATCGGCGGGGTTGCGAATTTCGCGCGGAGCAGAATCACCCGCACGAGCCAACGACCAGCCCCTTTCTGCCCACTGGGCCACACCCTCCAATAACGGGGCGACCGCCCAGCGATCAGACACGTCTATGCCGCTTGAATTCTGTCGCTCGGGCGCGAACAGATCCTGCGGTAGCGGGATGCGCGGATGGGGCTTTGGATCGGTTGCCGCAGTACGTGCAACCGGATCAGCCACTATCTGGGCCACCGGAACAGCAGCATCCTGCAACCGGTTCACAAACGACGTGTTGGCCCCATTTTCCAGTAATCGTCGCACCAGGTAGGACAATAAATGCTGATGACTGCCGACGGGGGCGTAGACCCGCACCGGCACCGCCGAAGCACTGCCGCTCTCGCGAACCTCCTCATAAAGAGCCGCGCCCATACCGTGGAGCCGCTGAAACTCGTACGCGCCGCTTGTGCCCGCCATCTCGACCACTGCCGCCACTGTATGCGCGTTGTGGGTGGCAAACTGCGGGAATATCCGATCTTGCATTTGAAATAGTTTCTTCGCGCACGCCAAATACGACACGTCGGTCGCGCGCTTGCGGGTAAAAACAGGATATCCGGACAGTCCCAATTCTTGAGCACGCTTGATTTCGGCGTCCCAATAGGCGCCCTTCACCAGGCGCACGGCCAGCATTCGATCAGCTTCCTCCGCCTGGGCGTACAGCCAGTCGAGAACCGAAAGCGCTCGTTTTTGGTAGGCTTGCACGGCCACACCCAGGCCGCTCCAGGAATTGAGCGTCGGATCTCGCAGCAGGGCGGCCACCAGATCGAGGGACATATCAAGATGCTGGGATTCTTCCGCATCAATACACATTCCGATCCCCGCCGTTTTGGACCGCCTTGCCAGCCCCGCCAACCGAGGCAAAAGTTCGTCCATCACCTGGTCGCGTTGGTTTTCCTGATAGCGTGGATGCAAGGCCGATAACTTGACCGAGATACCCGACGCATCCAACAATGAGCGTTCCGCTCGTGCCGCCCCAATTGCATCGATCGCAGTTTCATATGCTGCCAAATACTGGTTCGCGTCTTTGGCAGTACGTGCGGCCTCGCCCAACATGTCGAACGAAAACCGCTCGCCGGTGCGATCGCCTGGTTTGGCAGCATCGAGCGCCTCATCAATGGTGCGGCCAAGGACAAACTCCGCACCCAAAATCCCCATCGCGCGCGTAACCGCCGCGCGGATAACCGGAGCCCCTGCCCGTCCCGCGAGGCTCTGGATAAACTCCCACGGCTGCCGCTCTTCCTGGGTTTCGAAGCCCACTACCCGGCCGGTTAGCATTAGCCCCCAAGTGGACGCATTGACCAACAGGGAAGACCCCTGCCCCAGGTGGCTGTCCCAATCGCCGCTGCCGATTTTATCGGCGATGATGCGATCAGCGGTTTCCGGATCCGGAATGCGCAACAATGCCTCTGCCAGACACATGAGAGCGACACCCTCTTTGGTCGAAAGACCGTATTCCTGCAAAAAGGCATCGAGTGCCATTGCCGGCCCCCGGTTACGCACGCCCTCGACCAAGCGGGCCGCTCGTTCGGAGATCCGTTTTGCCTGCTCCATCGGCAAGCGTGCGTCTTCAACCAGCGCATTAACTGCCTTGGCTTCATCCATCAGGTGCGCGTCGGCAATCCGCCGCCGCAACGGATCAGAAATCTGTATTGATGAACGCGCCGGGGTCACGATGGATTTTCCCTTGTTTTAGAACGCCGACCGAAACACCATCAAAATATAAATCGCCATTACCGCCGAAAAAGCGGGCCAGCCGAGAATAAACCAGATTCGCATATAACGCCGGTACAGCTGTGGCAGTGGTTTCCGTTGCTGGGCTGCTACAGTGACCAGCGCCGCCATCCGCATTTGCAACCAAACCACTGGCAACCAGCAGGCGCCGGTAAATATGTAAAGCAAATACGTGGCAACCAGCCATGTCGTCCAGGGGTCAGTACCCGTAAGAATAATAAGCAGAACACCGGTCAACGGCTGAACTACGACCGCAGTTGCTGTAAATATCCAATCGGCCACTACCACTTGCCGTGACGTCGCGGCTATGTAGGCGACGTCAAAAGATCGATCAGCCCGCCACATAAAGAAAGCAATGCCGATACCGGTTCCGAACAGAACCGCCGCACTGATCATGTGCATCAACCGCAACCACAAATACGGATCGTTCACTTGCCTATACGCCCTTCACTACTCCTTCGGGACTTTAACTCCTGAAATATTACGACGACGAGTGGTCAATCGCACCCTATAAAAGCTCCAATTATTCTGGTTAACAACGTGTTAATATAACGCTCTTAGCATTCCGAGTTTAGCCGCCCATGGGCACTTACCAGAGCCTGCCAATAGCAGAGAATTGAGGATTATCAGATGGCAGAAGGCGAGAACGTACATGTTGTCGGCATGGTACCGGCGGTACGCTCAAGTCTGGAGGTCGCGATCTGGTTTTTTGACCGCGCCCAGTCCGCCAACCGGCCATTGGATGCGCTGACCCTCCAGCAATTTCTTTATCTGGCCCAGACCGAGTACGCAAAGAACAATAACGGTCGCAAATTGATGCCGGCCACTTTCCTCGCCGCCAATACCGGTCCGTTGGAGCCGACAGTTTATCATGTATTTGAACGTGGCCGGCCCGATATCCGCAACCCGCATACGAGCTTTGAGATTTCTAATTTTCTGATGGATATCTGGAACCGATATTCTCTTCTGCCTGCGCGGGATTTGACGCTTCTGGTGAACGACGATCTTCATTACCGGCACGCCTTTGACCAGGGTCGCAACCATGAAATTTCCGTGACTGCGTTGCGGGTCGTGCAGCAGGAGCCCGAGGAAGAGCCCGCGCCTGAAATGCCCGCTGACGATGCGCCCAAAACTTTTATGGGCGAAGACAATTTTGTCGGCCTTACGTCTTCCGGTAAGAGGGCTACAAGGTGGACTCCGGCGGGCGCGAAGGACAGTTTCAGTCCAAAGGATGAGCCCGGCTCATGATGACAACAGTGGCCCTTGCCGGACCAAACCCTACGGGACACCTTCGACCTGCCCAACCTTCCAACGCTCATCAAACAGAGTCTTCAGATTCACAACCTCACCCGCCATCCGGTACTGAGCCCAAACCCGGAACTCCGGGCATCGGCGCCCAACTAGCCGACGGCGCGACGCTACTCGGCGCGCAAGAATCCGTCTTCGGATCGCAAATGAGCGACGAGGAAAAACAAGAAATTTCCAGTCTGAAGAAGCGTGACGCCGAGGTTAGGCAGCACGAGCGCGCCCACGCATCAGCGGGCGGGCAATTTGCAGGATCACCGTCGTTTTCGTATGAACGCGGCCCAGATGGTCGATCATATGCTGTCGGTGGTGAAGTGCCTATTGATGTCAGCCCGGTGCCGGGTGATCCGGAAGCGACTGTGCGCAAAATGCAGATGGTTCAGCGCGCAGCGCTTGCACCTTCCGAGCCGTCGCGCCAAGACCGGGCGATTGCCGCGCGGGCCGCGTCCCACAAACTGCAAGCTCAGGCCGAGCTAGCCAAACAACGAACTGCTGAATTGCGCGAAGCCCTCAGTGGCACAATGGAAACAGAGGGACTTGAGGGTGGAGCCTTTGCTCCTACAGTCGAAATATTCGCATGAACGCCGGTTCGTAAATCTTTCGCCATCTTTCGGTTGACTTCAATGCCCAGGCCAGTACCACTGGCGCCATTCAATGATCGATTCCGGAAAAGCCATGACCGATAAGCCTCAGCGGGACGCCACGCCCTTTGGCAACTACAGCCAAGCGCTCATGATTCCCCACGCAAAAGCCTTGGGTTTGGAGTTGATTGACGTCAGCCGCGGTGAAGCGACTCTTCTGCTACCCTACGACCCTAAGCTGATTGGTGACCCGGCTACCGGCATCCTGCATGGCGGTGTGATCACAACGGTGATGGACAACGCCATGGGCCTCGCTGTGTTTTCCGCATTGGACCCGGTCATGCCCTTGGCGACTCTCGACCTACGATTGGATTATCTGAAACCGGCCACGCCCGGCGAAGACGTCAAAGTTTACGCCCACTGCTACAAGATCACCCACTACGTTGCTTTCGTCAGTGGCCGCGCCTATCACGGCGATAAATCTGAACCCATTGCCAAGGGCACTGCCACTTTTATGCTGGCCCGCCACGCGGCTGATACAGACGTTGACCCCAGCGACAAGCCGCTACAGGAAAGCTGAATCCGTGCCCACGTCCGTAAACATCATCGATCTATACAAATCGGCCAAGGAAACCCGCGATTTCGATCGCATTGCGGAGGCGATTCCTTACGCATCATTTCTCGGACTAACGCTTCAAGAAAAAGACGGCAAACTGATGTCGACCTTAAACTACAGCGAAATTTTGATCGGCAACCCTGTATTACCAGCGCTCCATGGCGGCACCATAGGGGCTCTACTCGAAAATGCAGCGATCGCAGAACTGCTTTGGGAAATCGAATGTCACGAGATACCGCGCACCATTGATTTCACCACCGAATATCTGCGCCGAGGCCGGCCCGAGGACGCTTTTGCCACGGCCATCATCACGAAGCACGGGCGCCGCGTAGCCAATGTAAGGGCAACCGCCTGGCAAGGTAATCCGAGCAAACCTATTGCCACCGGGCACGGCCACTTTTTGCTGAGCTGAGCGCACCCGCTGAACTAGCGGCCCAGCAAATCCATCGCCATATTGAGCTGGCTCATGCGCATATGGTCGCCATAATCGCTGTCAGGATGGTGAATAGACGCGAGCATGGTGTATTTGGCGCGCAATTGAATCCGGTCCGGGTTAGCGGCTGGAGGAAACCCCAGGATATAGAGTGCGTCCGCCCGCGTTTGGGGACCATCCTGCAATAAGTCGAAGGACAAAAGGGAAATAAGCGTCTTCAGCCGCAAAATTTCTTCATCTTGCGCTTGAATATCACCCGTTACTAAATCACTTGCATCCGGGGCAGGTGACAAATCCAACTCGCCGCGATCAATCGCCAGTGCAAAACCGAGTGCGCGGCGCACCAGAGATACGTCAAAACCCGAAGGCAATCGCATCTGCAGTCGGGGCTTTCGTTTGAGCACACGACCTGCGGCCGACCCAGACGCAATTCTGATTTCCTCCCGATCCCCAACCGGTGGACCACCGGGGTCGGCAAAGTTTCGGATCGCAGGTGTCGGCACTGTCAACAAAACCGAACGCGCAATATCGGCGACATTGACAAACTTGCGGGCAGCCAGCGCAACGACCTCGTCACGGAAATCGGATGCGCACGGTATAATGTAAGAAGGTTTACCGACAGATCCACTCATCACGGACTATTCACACGTCCCACAGTTTTTCGCCCCCTCGATAACTGCGCATGTAGTACTAAAGCTTACCGCCCTTGGCACGAAAGCGCGACAGCAAAAGGCCGCGCGGGATTGTCCGGGCCGAACCAATCGATTAAAGAGGTCAATCGGCGAGCGTCGTGCTTCGTAATGTACTGGTTGCCGGGTGCCTAAACTGTAATGTCTAGGAAGGTCCCGCGTCCCGCACCCGGTTCTGGCCGCAGCACTTGGTGCTGAGCGTCTTGCCGACGTTGGACTTCGGTGGCGTGCCTTGCTTCTGTGGTATGCAGGTCAATTACGTCGACAATTTGGCGGGGTGCCTTGTCTTCGACGATGCCATCACTCCCACGAGGGGCATTAAAGCGCTTAGTCCCGGGCACGGAGGATTGTGCGTCCCGCACATATATGCGGGCGCCCAGGATACTCACGGCACTAATACCCCGGATTTCCAAGTTATCCTCCGGACGTTGCCGTAATTGGCTTCGAGCTGTTAAGTGTAATCTGTGGTCTACTTCAAGGGGAGTCACAAATACGGGAGCGCGCGGCGATCTAGCTCCTGAGCGGATAAAAGTCAGGAAAAACAACAGTATGTGCGGCTTCGCCGGCTTTCTCGATCTAAATCATAAAGTTGCCTTGCAAGACGGTATTACGACCGCTGTACGTATGGCTGCGACTCTCAAACACCGGGGGCCAGACGACCATGGCGCCTGGGCCGATTCGGATGCGGGTTTTGCCGTTGGCCACCAGCGTCTGTCGGTAATCGACCTGAGCGAAGCCGGGCATCAGCCCATGGTGTCTGCAAGCGGCCAGTACGTAATTGCCTACAATGGCGAAGTTTACAATTTTCAGGAATTGCGAAGGGAACTTGAAGCCAAAGGCGTTCGTTTTCGCGGCAATTCTGACACCGAAGTTATCTTGGAAGGCTGCGCCGCCTGGGGCGTCAATGATCTGCTCAGCCGATTGAACGGCATGTTCGCCTTTGCCCTCTGGAACCGGGAAGCGCGATCCCTAGTCCTCGCCCGCGACCGTATTGGCATTAAACCCCTTTATTATGGGCGCAGCGGCTCGGGCTTTCTGTTTGGCTCCGAACTAAAATCTCTGGCAGCCTATCCAAACTGGTCGCCCAAAATAAACCGCACCGCGGTAGCAATGTTGCTCGAACGCGGATACATCCCTGCACCCCTTAGCATCTACCAGGGCATTGACAAATTACGACCTGGGCATTTTGTCACTCTGCAGGCAGACGCCGACCCCCAAGTTACCTGCTATTGGAGCCTCGGCAACGTCATCGCGAACGGCCTTTGCGACCGGGAACAGGTAAGCGAAAGTGAAGCACTGCAAGAACTGGAAATCCGGCTGCGGGATGCGGTCGGGCGGCGCATGATTGCCGACGTCCCTCTGGGTGCGTTTTTATCAGGCGGAATAGATTCGTCGTTGGTAGTTGCCTTGATGCAAGAGCAATCGTCGCATCCGGTTAAAACCTTTTCCATCGGGTTCGACGAAAGCGCCTACGATGAGGCACGGTTCGCTAAGCAGGTTGCCCAGCATTTGGGCACTGATCACACCGAACTCTATGTGACCGCTGGGCAAGCCTTGGATGTGGTGCCTAAGCTGCCATCCATGTACGACGAACCTTTTGCAGACTCGTCACAAATTCCAACCCATTTGGTATCAGCGCTTGCGCGTCAACAGGTAACGGTTGCCTTATCAGGTGATGGCGGTGACGAGAGTTTCGCGGGGTACAACCACTATTTTGTTGCCGATAGTTTGGGCCGAAAGTTGGAATTGGTTCCACGTAGCATCCGTCGCATGCTCGCCGCAACCGCTCCCCTGGTCGGGCGCTCCGGCCTAGGCCGGAGGCGCGAAAGCTCAGGCGCCCGCAAGACCGTGCGCGGTGGGCGTGACCGCTGGCAGCGGGTTGAAGGCATGTTGCGGGCGGGCGATTTTGACGACCTCTATCAATACACTTTGTGTCACTGGCACGACTCAGCTGCAGTTGCAGGATTGGATGGAACCGGAGGTAACAGTCCTTTCGCCCTTTCGTCCGTGCCCGGCAGTCGCCTCGACCGCATGCAACAATTCGACACGGCGGTCTACTTGCCCGACGATATTCTGACCAAAGTTGATCGGGCATCCATGGCGGTAAGCCTGGAAGCGCGGGTGCCGTTATTGGATCACCAAGTCGTCGAGTACGCTTGGCAACTTCCGCCCGAACTCAAAGTCCGGGATGGCGTGCGCAAATGGGCCCTAAGGCAAATTCTGTACCGCCATATACCCAAGGATCTGATCGAGCGCCCAAAGCGCGGTTTTGCTGTTCCCATTGGACACTGGATTACCGGACCTCTTCGGGATTGGGCTGAAGACTTATTGTCGGAAGGTTCTCTGCACGATGGCGGCATTTTGGAGCCGACCTCAGTGCGCGCTCGTTGGGCCGAACACCTAGATGGCAAGGCTGATTGGACAGCCTGCCTGTGGGACGCACTGATGTTCGAAGCCTGGCGGCGGGAAACGGGTTTGTCAGGCTGAGTCATTTGCCTGCCGCAAGCGCCGGACAACAGCACCCGCAAACAATCCTGTCGATATTAAGTGGACCAGCGTGGTCGAAAGCGCAATCCCTGCCACGCCCAGACGCTGCATCAAAACATAGTTCAGCACCACGTTAAGCACTGTATTAAACGTCGTGATCACGAACACAGTGCGATTCAGCGACAGTGCCGACAACAACCGCACCAAGACTAAGCTGAGTAGAAAAAATGGCAGTTGCAGGGCGAAATAAAACTGCACTGCGGCGACAAGGTCTGTATCGGCACCGGAAAAGTTGCCGCGCTCGAATAAAAGTTGGGTCAGTGGCGCGCTCACCCCCGCGATGATCGCGCTGAGCGTGGCCGCACCGACTACCACCATGGCTCCAAATTGAACAAGAGTTCGGGTCAACGTTGCCCAATCCTCATCTGCCACCAATTTTGAAAAGGTAGGCAAAACGGACGTCGCAACACCCACTCCCGCCACGGCAATCACAAGGGCGGTAACCCGCGAGCCAAAATTGAGCGCGGCAACGCTCCCTGGTTCAAGCGACGCCGCCATGATCTGGTCAACAAGCGTCGTGCTGCTGAACAACAAAGTACCGAACAGAAGCGGCCAGAACTCGATGCCAACCTTCGCCAGATCAGGTGAAATCTTGAACCGGGGGATCGGCAATCGATGACCCGTCATCCGCGCGGCAAACACCACCACAATAACTTCGACCAAGGCACCCAGAACCGTACCTACCGCCAGCGCCCTAATTCCATATTGGGGCGCGAACAACACGAGTATGGTAACGGCAATCAAAGGTCCCACACCCGGCAACAAGGCAGGCACGCGGAAGCGCTCGAGCGCATTCAGCCAAGCTGTATAAACAATTGGCACCGCACCCAACATGACCGCCGGTGCCATCAGGTAAAGCAACCCGAGCGTGGTCGCGAGCTTGTCCGCCGGAAATCCAGCCGCCATCAGGGGAACAATAAATTGCGCCGCCACCGCCAGTAAGAAGGTTACCGCCCCCATGCCGAGAACGGTCGCGGCAAGTACAGTACCAACCAGCCGGTCCGCAGCCCCAGTGTCGCCAGATTTTGAAATGGCGATATAACGGGGCACGAAAGCGGATTGAAACGAACCAGCCACCGCGCCCAACAGATAGACTGGGACGGCATAGGCGATCAGATATGCGTCCAGCGCGTCACCTGCTCCAAATGCACTCGCGGCGGCTATCTCGCGAGCAACCGTGGTCGAACGTGCAAGCGCCGTAAGCGCGCCTACCACCAAAGTCGCGCCGGCGATCCGGCCTAGCGGGGTCGCGGCAAAACGGCCGGCAGGTCCTCGCGATGTCTTAGGCGCCCTGTCGCTCATGTCACAATCGCCAGTCTGCATGAAGGGCTTCAAAATCGAGGACGATTTCCGCCAGGTCGTACTTGGCCGCCACCCGCGTGCGCGCGGTTCGACCCAGATGTTCGCGGCGGGCCGGATCGTCCTTCAGCTCGATGATGGCGCCTGCGAGGATACGCGGCTCATGTGGCTTCACAACGACGCCGCACTCATCGACAATCAATGCTGCGTCACCTACATCAGTAGTGATCACTGGCAGGCCGGTTGCCATCGCTTCCACGAGCGCGTTGGAAAATCCCTCGCCAAAAGCCGACGCGGATACGTAGAGGTCCAAAGCGTTCAGTACCCTGGGAATATCTGCGCGCTCGCCCAAACCGACAAAGCTCGGCTGGTCAGGCAGGCCGTCTGTTCCCCGGCCCACTGCCAACCCATGTGCACCCTTAACCTCGCCCAGCGCTTCCATGAACATCGGATAATCCTTCATGGGATCGACGCGTGCACTGGTGCCCACCAGAAAGTCACTCTCATCCAGATCCAATTCCGCGCGCACTTCGGCACGTGCCACAGGATCCGGCTGAAACTTTTTAGTATCAACACCATTTGCCGTCACCAGGAACCGGGCAGCCCGGTATCCAAGTGATCGGTGGAGCGCGCGACCGGCATGGGAATTGGCGATGACCGCATTGGGCATACGAGATAACCATGCGCACAATCTGATCACCATACGCAAGCCAACTGAATAATGACTCAAGTCCATGTCCGAGCAGCGCACCCCCCACAGCAGACGCGTGTGCCGGCGGCGCCCAGACAACAGCAACGCCAGCAAAGCCATCAGATCTGCGTGATACATCCAGCTCTGAATAACTTTGGGCCGATGAGCGCGAATGCGTGCCGCCAACCGGAACAGAGCCACAGGATTGGGCAAACCCCGGCGCATACCCAGATTATGAACTTCAATGCCAGCATCACTGATTCGCGCGGCTTGACTCCCGCCCGGGATTAAACTCACCACCACTGGCGGCTCCGGCTTGTCTTTCTGAGCAATCACGAGATTGGCCAGCATGGTCTCGGCGCCACCAGTGTCCAGATCGGTGATGATATGCATCACCCGGGGACGCGGGTTCGGGCTTTCAGCCGGGCCATCCATCACAAGAGAAGTCGCCATATACTCAAACACATAGTCGAAGTTTCGAGATGTTCGCAGTATGACACGAATGGACCCACTATCGCGACCCAGGTATGCTGCCGCCGCAGCGCCGGGGTGAGCCCGCGCCAAAATTCGCTAGTTACAGGACCCCCGTGGATCAAAACCACCTCCACGCCCTTAAGAAAGCCGAACTTGAAAACGCGGTTACGGCTCTCGGAGACTGTTTTTCGGGCGCGGATTTGCTGGAGATTGGCGCAGGTACAGGCTATCAGCTTTCGCTACTGGCCGAGACGTGCAACTCGGCTACTGGCGTTGACCTGCCGTCCAGTAATTATGCGCGAGACCGGCTGATGCCGATCATCGATTACGACGGTACCCGTTTGCCGTTCGCCGATAATTCATTCGATGTCATTTTCACATCCAGCGTTTTGGAGCACGTGAACGACCTGTCGCGCTTTCACGAAGAGATGCACCGGGTTTTGCGGGATGACGGGGTCGCCGTCCATATCGTCCCCACCCATAATTGGAGGCTGTGGACTTTTTTGGCCCATTATCCAGCCCTGCCTAAAACGGTACTGGGCGCATTAGGGAACAGCCCGGACGACAATACCGAAACCACGCACATCAAACCGCGCGGCCTATTATCCAAGCTGGGTGCCGTTCTTTTCCCGCCGCGCCATGGCGAAAGAGGTAACGGCTTTACCGAGATTTTTTATTTCCGGCCAAGCTGTTGGCAAAAGCAGTTCGAAGAATACAATTGGACGGTAGATCGGAGCGCCCCAACCGGTTTATTTCAAACCGGGTATTGTGTATTTGGCTTAGCTTTGCCGGTTGCCAGTCGGAAGAAGATAGCCAAAATACTGGGCAGTGCCTGCCGAACCTATGTTTTGTCCCCGCGTCGTTGAGGCCAAGAATGAAAGAACTGCTTAAAAATTTGGTGCGCCGCACAGCACATAACCTCGGCTTTGAGATTGTGCGATTACAAGACACCATGCTGGATGCGAGCCCTGAGGACCAAGAGATCGCCAGGCGAGTTGCCCCCCATACGGTCACCTCGGCCCACGCCGTGCAGACATTGATCGCCGCAGTCGATTATGTAACCACCCGCAACATCCCGGGATCGATTGTCGAATGTGGCGTCGGCAAAGGCGGCTCCATTATGGCTGTCGCATTGAAACTGATGGCAGAAGGCGCGCAAGACCGGGACATTTATCTGTTCGATACATTCACGGGCATGACCGAGCCGGGGGACGAGGATTTGAGCTATCGTGGCGAGCCGGCGTCCGAGCAATACGAGCGTCAGCAAAGCAATGACGGCACCACAGACTGGTGCCACGGCCCAATGGATCAGGTGAAAACGAACGTGACCAGCACCGGCTATGATCCGCAGCGACTTTATTTCGTTGAAGGCAAGGTCGAAGATACAATTCCCGGAAACGCGCCGGAGCAAATCGCCATTCTGCGTTTGGATACCGATTGGTACCAGTCGACCCGCCACGAGCTCGTTCATCTGTACCCGCGCCTGTCCCCAGGCGGCGTGCTGATCATCGATGATTATGGTTACTGGCAAGGGGCCAGAAAAGCGGTCGATGAGTATATCGAAGAGAACGATCTAAAATTACTTCTCCACAAGATTGATCACTCGTCACGTATCACCGTCAAAACCTAAAGCGGTTCACCGCGCTTGCGGATACTCACCAGAAAAGTGCTGTGTAGACGCGGACTGAGCCGCCCGAACATTCGAATGATCGCCGTTTTAATGCGCATACCAAGACCACCGTTGGCGTCAAACGTGAAGTATTGAGCCTCCATCAGATTGAGGTCGTGACGATCGCAAAAGGCCTGAAAATGCTCGGGCGTGAACAAGTTGACGTGCTGATAGAAGACGTTCGCCGGGCGACGCCTGAACGCATCGATAATGTTGCCGATGTGAGTAGCATTGGGCGTGGTCATGACCAGCTCGCCCCCCGGGGTTAAATGATCAAGCAGGTTATGTATGGCAGTCGCCAGATTATCCACATGCTCAATCACTTCGAGCATAACGATCATGTCAAACTTGCGGCCCAGTTGTGCGTCCTCGCAGTTACCCTGTTCGATCACTACCCCGTGTTCGGCTGCATTGCCGATCTCGACCGGATCGATATCCAGGCCTATCACCTCGGCGGCGGTGTCAATTAGCCGCGTATGCAGCCATAGATGCGGACGGTCAGGCAAATAGACCGATGCGTTGCCAGCCGCGCCCACGTTCAGAACCGATTTATCCTCGGCCTTTTCCATTAGGTGCGGATACACGTCTTTGAGCGTCCCCACAGGGCACTCCAATACGACCTCTTCGCCGATACGCATGATGTTGCCTAGGTATGTAATTGGGCGGGATCGGGAAGTTCCCCGCTTTCAAGATCGTGATTGAGGGGCCGGCCACTTCGGGACACATAATCGACCAAGCGCGCTGGCTGACCGATCACTAGGCCATGGGGCGGGACGTCGCGGGTTACCACGGCGCCCGCACCGACCATACAATTGGCGCCCAACGTCACCCCGCAAACAACTGTGGCATTGGCACCGATGCTGGCGCCGTCTCCGACCAAGGTCGGGATCACGTTCCAGTCTTTGTTGCCGGCACGAGGATACAAATCATTAGTGAATGACACTTGGCCACCCACAAAAACCCGATCTCCCAATGTGACGCCTTCATATATCGACACATTGTTGTGGATCGAACAACCATCGCCAATGGTAACACCCGGGTCCATATAGACCCCCTGTCCGATATTGCAGTCCCGCCCAATGGTTACGTTTTCACGTAGCTTGGTCCAATTCCAAACAGCGCTCCCCGCACCGACGGATGCCGTCTCATGCACTTCCGCGGTCGAATCGATATAAACACCGTCGCCCGTCACTGATTTCTCCTGCAGAGCCATGTTCCTGGCGGTCCGAATTCAATCACTTCTTTATACAGACCCGCCACCGTGGGGGCAATTTGTAGCCCATTTTCAACAAGTAACGGAGTTCTGGGACCGTTTCACGAAACCGTCACATGCCTGTCACTTTCCAGTCACGGCCCAATCCTATCCATCCGTGAGTTAATCTGCGCCGGAAGGTCGGATACAGAAATGGATGGAGAGTTGAGATGAGAAAGGGATTACTCGCGTCGGCCGCACTTTGCGCCTTGATGGTGCCCGGCGTGGCGCGTGCCGACAGGTTAGCCGAACTGGAACGGTTGATGAATGCACAAGCTGCCCAATTGGAAGCCATACGGAGCGAAATAACGGCATTGAAAAAGGCCCAAGCCAAAGACAAAACCACCGCCAAATCGAGCAACGAAGTCGGGGGCTACATCAAGAAATTTGGCGCGGCACCCACGTTTGCGAGTAGCGATGGCACGTTCACCTTCAAGCCACGTGGCCGTTTGTATATTGACTATTGGAATTCGGATGACGACAAAAACCTGGGTGATAGTTACGACGCAACCGAAGTGCGCACCGCACGCCTAGGTGCCGAAGGCACAATCACCGGCATCAAATACAAGCTAGAGGCCCAATTCGGAGAGGATGGCCACACCACCTTGACCCATGCCAACCTTCAGATCGAAGCCTTCAAGCCGTTCGTGTTCACGTTAGGTCAGCAAAAGACCAGCAATTCCCTTGAAGAGTCCTCTAGCTCACGGCACACCACCTTTATGGAACGTGGCGGGTTGACCGACGCCTTCTCGTTATCAAGCCAGATCGGGGTCAAAGTATCCCATGACGCTAAACAATGGGGCGCGGCGGTTGGCGTCTTCCGCGGTACCTTTGGCGACAGCAATCCGGATGAAGAGACCACGGTCGCGGGCCGCACTTATCTCCACGGCAAAATTACCAACGAGAAAGGATTGTTCCATTTGGGCGGCTCGTTTCGTTACCGAGATTTTGCCAAATCCAACAAGACGGTTCGTTACCGTCAACGGCCCCACAGCCATATTCAAGACCGCTTTGTGGATACTGGCACTCTCGCAGTGAGCGACGATTTATTCTTCGGGATTGAAGGCGCGGTGGTAGTCGGACCTTTTTCCAGCCAAGCTGAATGGGGCATCCAGTCGGCTGACACCAAGGTCGGCAGCAACCCGGATTTCCATGCGGGATATGTGGATATCAGCTATTTCCTTACCGGCGAGTCGCGCCCCTACAAGAATGGCGGCTTTGGGCGGCCCAAAGTCAACAATCCGGTCGGCAAAGGTGGTTTGGGTGCCTGGCAGGTTGCCTTCCGTACTGATTTTGTTGATCTGAACGACGGTGGGATTCAAGGTGGCAAGCAAACCACCTATATCGCGGGCGTTAACTGGCACTTGAACCCCTGGTCGCGGATCATGCTCAACTACGCGCACTCGGACATCGACAATAGCAACGCAGGCGCTGCGGCTCTAACCAACGCATCTGGCGACAACCAAGTCGACTCGTATGGTGTCAGGACCCAGTTCGACTTCTGATCTCTTATCAATTTTCGCCTGCCTACCGGTGACATGCTGGTATACCCTACCAGCATGTCACTAGATTTTTTTTGGGCCAAAACAAGCGCCCAGCTAGCCTCACTTATCGTTCTCGCTGGGATCCTCGGAACTTGCGCAAGCGGCGAGCCTCTTGAACAGTCCGACCAAGACGAAGATAGCGCGCGCCCCGGAGTGCTGTCAGGTTCATCCGGTGAATTTGTTATCCACGGCAATTAAATTTTTCGAACATTTTTGTATCGGGAATCACCCACGCTTTCACTTGCTCTTGCATTTCTGCTGGCGTAAACCCGACCACCACCATCGTAATTGGGAACAATCATTATGAAACGGGTCATGGTCGCCGCTGCGGCACTATCTGCGTTTGTTTTTGCATCCACGGCGAGAGCCGACGAAGGGGATAAACGGCTGCACCAAATGGAAGAAATGATCGAGGTTCAGCAAGCCCAGATAGCGTCGCAGCAAGCGCAAATACTGATGCTATCCCAACAAGTTCAACAGTTGATGACTGGGGCGAAAGCGGCCGGACGCATCGCCGCATCCGTTCCCGTCGCGCCTAGCAGATCTGGCCAAATTGTGCCGCCTCCGGCAACGGTAGCGACAACCATCAAAAAGAAACCGGCGTCCGTTAAATCTGGCGGCAAAAAGGCGAGCCTCACCTTGTCGGGTCATGTCAATCGGGCCGCCCTATTCTACGATGACGGCGAGACTTCAGACGTGCGCAGTGTCGATAACGACAATTCCTCCACCCGCGTTCGTCTCAAAGGAAAGGTAAAGCCAAGCGAAGGCATCGTGGTCGGCTCAACGATTGAAGTCGAGATCGAAAGCAACAGCTCACGTAACATCACCCAGGATGACAACGAGAGCGCCGAAGACACCAATAACGACGGCTCGCGCAGCAGCAGTGACGTCAATTTTTCGGAGCGTATCATCGAGCTGTATGTAGACAGCAAGAAGTACGGCAAATTGTCGCTTGGCCAAGGCAGTGGAGCGAGTGACAAAACCTTCGAGTCCGATTTGTCGGGAACCAAGTTGGTTGCTTCGTCGGACGTGAAAGACGTGGGTGGCGATCTATTCTTCGCCCGCCGGGACGGCATGTTCTCCACTATTCAGGTAGATACCGCGTTCAACAATATGGATGGTCTCGGCCGCGCGGACCGGGTCCGCTATGACACACCGATGTATCGCGGGCTGCGCGCATCAACGGCGTATCTTGACGGCGGTGCTTGGGATGCGGCCCTGCGATATGGCCAAAAACTGTTCACCTTCAAGGTGATCGCAGCGGCCGGCTATGCCAATACAGCGTCAACCAGCAGCAGTATGAAAAGTCAGTTCAGCGGCTCCATTTCTGTACTTCACAACAGCGGGCTAAATCTCACGGTTGCCGGTGCAACGCGTGACATGTCGGGCGCCGCAAGTAATCGTGATCCACACTCGATTTATGGCAAGCTTGGTTACAAAGCCAAGTTGATCAAGATTGGATCTACCGCGTTCTCCGTCGATTACCGCGGCACCTGGGATCTGCCTATGAAAGGGGCCGAAGGTGACAGCATGGCCTTTGCGGTGGTTCAGAACGTGACCGACTGGGGCACCGAGCTCTATGCCTCCTATCGGCGTCTCAAGCTGGACGTGCCGGGCCTCAGCCTTGACGATATGGACACCGTTCTGGCCGGCGCGCGGGTCACTTTCTAGTGGCGAAGTTAGAACTTTAACGAACTCCGGCTTCCAAGTTGTCAATCTCCTGGGCGACAAGTTGCTCAACCACATCAGCAACTGTAATCCGCTGGGTTTGGCTTCGCCGGGTTCGTTGAGCCGCCACTATACGTAGTCGCTTCAACATCGAATTCGGTAGTTCAACACTAACTGCCGTCATTCCGGGAGTTGCGGTCCCCACGAGATCGGGCACCCCTAAATCCGGCACCTTAAATGCTTCGCAGCTCAACCCTTTCGTTGTGTCCGGACACAAGGGGGTGATTGTCGGGCCATCGATAAGTCGGTATTGCCACACAGGCACTTGAAGTTCATCGCCAGAGCCGGTTCGATGCCTATTCAAATAAGTTTCGATAAAACGCGCATCCTGAAGTCGCGAAATTTGCAGCCATTGGGTATCGCCGGTGGGAATAAGGTCGTTGCGCCGAACGCAACTGACATCAAATTCAACTCTTTCGCCTTCTTTAAAAGTGCGGGTCACGCCTTTAAAAATCCGCACCACTTCGCCCCATACCCGGCATTGGCCGGGCGTTGCTGCTGGCACCGCAATCTTTAGAATTTGCAGTTGCGCATGGTAAGTCGCATTTCGACGCTCACGCTCAAAATCCCCATCCCGCAAGACACCAAACGCGGCTGCGGGTAACAGTCCTGCGACTACAATCACACTTATAAATTTTGCTGAAATTTTCATTCTGGCGTCCAACCCAATCTACAGGAGGCCGATTTTACCAGATGCAGTGCTGATCAGCGAAGGACGTAATGGTCCTATGGTTAACCGGCCGCCGGGCCACCTCTGCGGGCAACAAAGCCCTTGGAGGGGTCATAGCCATAAATGGCGAGACCGAGGAAAACCACCAGTGCCCCCAGCACATACGTAAATGCATCAAAGTTAAGCTGGTTATAGAGCGCGAAACGTATCAGCTCGACCGCCGGGGTAAAGGGATTAAAATCGCACACTGTGCGCAACATGGGGCTGGTTTCAGCAATCCGCCACAGGGGATACAACGCGGATGATGCAAAAAACATGGGAAAGATGACAAAGTTCATCACCCCAGCAAAGTTTTCCAATTGTTTGATCGCCGATGACAGCAATAACCCCAACGCCCCCAGCATTAAACCCGATAGAATCAGGGCCGGCAGGACGGTCAGATAGCCGAGTAAAGGAATATCCACGCCCCAAAGCCAGGCGATAATCAGAAATACGTAAACCTGAAGGATCGACACTGCGACACCGGCAAGTAACTTGCTGGTTAACATGTACCAGCGCGGCAAAGGGCTGACCAAAAGGGTTTTCATGCTGCCCATTTCCCGGTCGTAGACCATGGAAAGCGAGCTTTGCATGCCGTTGAATAGTTGGATCATGCCGATAAGACCAGGGGTGATGTAGACCTCATAAAGAACATATGTTTCATAGGGCTCGATGATCGACACGCCGAGGACCGAGCGGAACCCAGCGGCAAAAATGAACAGCCATACCAGGGGCCGGACCAGGGCCGAGATAAAGCGCCCGCGCTGATGAAGGAACCGCAAGGCTTCCCGGCGCACAATGCCCTCGAGGCACCGCAAATAGTGAAGTGGACTCATCCTGCCTTCCCGCCGTTCATTTGAACCCCGGTGAGATGGGCAAACGCGTCGCGAATTGTGGTTGTACCCGCGCGCTCGATCACGTCACCGACCGGACCCGTATCCAGCACCTGCCCCTCGTGAAGGACGACCACGTGGCTTTTGTCATCCACTTCATCAATTAAGTGAGTGGCCCACAACACCGCCAACCCCTGGTCCCGGCACTGGCGGCGAACGTGATCCAGCAGGGCCTGCCGGCTGGCCATGTCGAGTCCCACAGTTGGTTCGTCCAAGAGCAACAGCCGGGGTTCGTGCATAAGCGCCCGCGCAACCTCGACGCGGCGGGCTTGCCCTCCCGAAAGTTGGCGCACTTTATCGTCGGCCCGGTCGGACAGATCGATCCGCTCCAATTCTTCTGTGACACGCTTTCGTGCGGCCCGACGGCTGAGGCCATGGAGCGCCGCATGGTACATCAGGTTCTGCCGCACGCTCAGGTCCGGATCCAACGTGCGCTGTTGAAACACGACACCGATGCGCTTCAAGGCGTCGGACGGATGGCGATTAACGTCGTGACCAAATACTTGGATGGCGCCATTTAGGGAGCTATACAAACGGGTTACCAGGGAAAACAAGGTGGTCTTGCCAGCGCCGTTTTGACCCAGCAGCACGGTGAACTCGCCCGGGCGGACAGTGAAACCCGCATGGTCCAAGGCTCGGCGCTCACCAAAATTGTGGCACAGTCCCTCAACCACCAATGCGGCCGGATTTATCTCGTTATCTGTACCGCCATTCACAAGCGATCGCCCCCCTTGATACATAGCCGTCCTTTGGCACGAATACCGAACGCTCCGCGACCGGAGATACTGTAGCCGATAGGGTGCGGGGTGGCGCAAGACCCGATAATAAGGTTCTTTCTCTTGAGCGGTTGACCCCCCTTGCGGTTATAGGGACAATCCGCGCCAGATGGGACAACGTGGCGCGACCGCGCCAGCAGGGAGATATCAATGGAATACGAAACTTTATCCTATGAAGTGAAAGATGGGGTTGCGCGGGTTACTTTGGACCGGCCAGACGCCTATAATGCCATGAATTGTCAGATGGCCAAGGACCTGATGGACACGTCGATCCTGATGGACGAAGATCCGAATGTGCGTGCGGCAGTCATTACCGGCAATGGCAAAGCCTTTTGCGCAGGTGGGGACTTGGTCGACTTTTCAACAAAAGGCGACAATATCGCGGCATTTGTGAAGGAAATGACTGTCTATTTGCATGCGGCAGTTTCACGTCTTAATCGTATGGACGCGCCAGTGATTGCAGCTGTAAACGGTGTTGCAGCTGGCGCTGGCATGAGCCTCGTTTGCGCGACCGACCTCGCCATTGCAGCAGAATCTTCGGCATATACCATGGCGTATACTCTGGCGGGCTTATCGCCGGATGGCAGTGGTACTTATTTTGTAAGCCGTCTTGTGGGCATGCGCCGGGCAAAAGAACTCGCTCTCCTCAATCGAAAGTTGACCTCCGCTGAGGCCCTGGACTGGGGGATCGTCAACCAGGTGGTGCCGGATGCGGATTTCGAGGCAGAAGTGAATGCGCTTGCAATCCGGCTAGCAAACGGACCAACCCGGGCATTTGGCACCGCAAAGCGGCTCATTATGGAAGGCACTTCATCATCCCTCGAAACCCAAATGGAAGTAGAAGCCCAGGGCATTGCGACCATGATGACAACCCACGATGGCCGCGAAGGCATCGACGCGTTCGTCAATAAGCGCAAACCAACCTTTACGGGAGAGTAAATGAGGCCCTGAAGACCGCGGGTATTGGCCGGTTTACGAAGCTTTAAGCAGTTGCTCATACGATGCGCGGCTGTAATTAAAACCGGAGGCCGGGTCATGGCTCAGAAAACAGTCATCAGGACCATCGATGAAATCGCACGCGAATTCCGGGAAATGCTCGATCGCGGCACAATGACACTGAAAGATTTAGACGCCGCGCTCGAGTTTTACGTGGATATCGGGCAAATTTACGACCCTGACAATCCGATCGATGACCGGGTTATTCACTAGGGTTCTTCGCGCCGCCTAGGGTGGAATACGCGAACAAGACAAAACCGCCAACTGATTAGCTGGCGGTTTTTTTTGGCCTAAACACGCCGCTGAAATTCAGTCCACGCTCCCATCATGGCGGCACCACCATTGCACTCCCGGGTTACATACCGCCCAGTCTTGGCTGTGATTGCCGCCTATGACGGCAGAGGCATCCAGCTCACTTACTATGGGCAGAAAGGCGATTACTTTGAGCGAACTCTCACCCTCCGACCCATATTCTCCGGTCACCGAGACCCGCGCGTCGGTTGCTTGTGGCAATGATTCCTTTATCGCAGCCTGCGCGCTGTAGGCGAACCCAAGCAAGGCGACAAAAACCACAGCTAACACGACCAGCATAATTTTGGGAAATTGGCTTGGTTCGGGGGTCGACTGGATAAGCATGTTATGACCTTAGGATTGCCGCCGGTCAGTTATTACCTGCAATCCCCATGCCGCCCGTTTCTTGGGATTTAATCAATTTAGTTTCAATGACTTATACGAAGTGCGGACCGGTTGAAATTCGCTTGTGTATCGTTTTCCTTACACCTTCACTGTCGTTGTGTAACTGAAACGCGATCAATCCCGGATATGCGCGAATACCTGCTTGGCGTTTTCGCCAGCAAGATCGGTTATTTCGTGGCCGTTGCCCCCCACCACCTCGTAATAAACATCCTTGTCGATCGCATCAAACCGCGCCTTCAGCTCATCCATTTTCTGTCGCCAAGGGATGTCGTCTTCACCGACGAACATACTGATCCGCAGATCGCGCAAGGGCTCCAGACTTTCAACTTTTGACATATATGGCGGATACCCAGACAGCACAGTCACCGACCGGTACCGATCGGGTGTATCCAGCGCGACTTTAAAGGCACTGAGACCCCCGTTGCTGACCCCTACCACATGAAACCTTTCCTGCTCAACTTTGTAAGATTTGAGGATCTGGTCCAGCAACTCGGGAATATAAACTTCGCCACCGTCGTAAAAAAACTTCTGATAGGGGGCAATGGGGCTGACGACCATGAAGCCGCGTTCGCTGGCCTCGCGGCCCCAATAGGCGTCATGGGCCCATTCGATCATGTGCCGGCTCTGTCCCCCAGGCGGCAACGCCAAAATGACAGGAACTGTTTTGCGGGCATCGAACCCCTTCGGATAATCGACGCCGTATTTGAGTTTCGTGCCATCCGACAAAACCAAGTCGAACCAATCGGCTGCCGCCACCGGGCCGGCCCACATAACCCAGGTCAATATGATGCCCAATATGCACTTCATTCCGCCGCTCCTATGCTAGGCCTTTGGGCCGCCGGTCTGCCCACGGTTGCGCCCGCTCCAACTGCCCTGCCAATTGATACAACAGTCCGTCTTCGCCCATTTTCGTGAGGAACTGAACACCGATCGGTAGGCCGCCGTCGTTCCACCAAAGAGGTAAGGATACTCCAGGCTGGCCGGTAACATTGAACAACGGTGTAAACGGGATAAACTCGAACAATCGGGCGAAATAGGCATCGAAATCCGGATCTGCCGGATTGAGTTCGCCAACCGGCAGGGGTGGTTTGCCCAAAGTCGGCGCCAGATAAACGTCATAATCCTCAAAAAACGGACCTACCGCACGGGCAACTTGGTGAAACGTGCGCTTAAAGCCGACGGCTTCGGTGCCCGTGATGGCCCGGCCCCTTTCCATAAGTGTCCAAGTGGTCGGCTCGAAGTCGTTGGCGGTTGGCGCGCGCCCAACAATTTCCGCCAGGTCATCGATGTCACAAGCCGTTTCGACCGCAATCATGCCCAAAAATGCAGATCCCATCGCGTCGATCAAGCCAGCAGACATGGGCGGCGCGGCTTCCTCCACAAAATGGCCAAGATCGGCGCACAATTTGGCGGCGTGTTCGACCGCAGCCACGCAATCCGGATGAACGTCGAAATCGGCCGGGCCGCGCGCCGAGTAGGCGATGCGCAAGGGTTTGGGATCGAACGCCAACTCTTCGGCAAAGGGCCGCGCTTGGGCAGGCGCCGAATAGAATGCTCCCACTGGCTGGCCCGCCACTGAATCGAGTAGCGTCGCACTGTCCCGCACTGAACGGGTCAGCACAAACTCGGTCGCACAGGCCTCCCATATAGCGGTGTAGTCAGGACCCTCGGGGGTGCGCATACGCGACGGCTTGAACCCGACCAGCCCGCAGCAGGATGACGGTATGCGGATCGATCCGCCGCCGTCGCCGCCGTGGGCCAAGGGTACCATGCGTGCAGCAATTGCCGCGCCGGAGCCACCACTAGAGCCGCCTGCCGTTCGGCTGGTATCCCACGGATTTCGGGTCGGTCCCCGGAAGGTTGGCTCGGCCACAGGACTGAGGGCCAGCTCGGGCGTATTGGTTTTGCCAAGGGTTACCAACCCCGCCTGTTTAAACCGTTTGACCAGCGTGCTGTCGTGGTCAGAGGGACCAACATCGGCCATAAATTTGCAGCCATGGCTGGTAGGGAAGCCCTGGTAATGGGAAATCACGTCCTTCAGTAAAAACGGGACCCCGGCAAACGGACCGTCAGGCACCCCCTTTTTTGCCAAATCGCGGGCATGGTCGTACATCTTGTAGACGACAGCGTTCAAAACCGGGTTGCGTGCCTCAATGCGGGTGATCGCTTCCTCGATCAGTTCAAGCGCCGTTACCTCGCCCTTTTTGACCAGCGAGGCCATCGCCAAGCCGTCCAAATCCTCATATTCCGCGATTGCCATGATCTGCCTCCCCGCTGCATTACGCCCTAAATCCGACAACAAGTTTAACGCTTATAAGATCACACGGCACTGCTCGTGATATTGTGCAGAGCACTTGGGGAGGGAAAAGTATGATCCGGAAAGGTGACGCCGGCGAAATTGCCGTGATCGCGGACGTGATCAATGATGGCGCGCGTGCCTATAAGGACGTCATTCCGCCTGACCGATGGCAAGAGCCCTATATGCCCATGGACTATTTGACCAGCGAGGTCGGCGCGGGCGTCGAGTTTTGGGTCGATGACCTGGCGGGCGAACTGGTCGGCGTCATGGGCATTCAGGATGTGAAAGACGTCACTCTGATTCGTCACGCTTATGTGCGCACATCTTCGCGGCGTGCCGGTACGGGCTCAAAGCTAATCAAGTTTCTCCAGGACCTGACAACGCGGCCTTTGCTGATTGGCACCTGGACGGATGCGACCTGGGCCATTGATTTTTACAAGAAACACGGCTTTCAAATGATCACAGGCACCGAGAAAGACGCCCTACTGGACATCTATTGGACCCTCCCCCAACGTCAAATCGAAGAATCCATCGTTCTCGCCGATCAGCGATGGTTCAATCGGGCGGATTGATGATTTCAGTCGCTAACCTGGACCTGTTGCCAGCCACGTCAGGTGCCTATGCCCTGATGATCCGTTTGGGGCGGCGGTTGCGCGCCTGGCC
>Ga0315336_1002978_pt1 | contig 23925 bp, 17 predicted proteins | sample ASW5metaG_FD_204512 | JGI IMG/M metagenome (GOLD analysis project Ga0315336, IMG submission 204512) | Ammonia-oxidizing marine archaeal communities from Monterey Bay, California, United States - ASW #5 | ecosystem: Environmental > Aquatic > Marine > Intertidal zone | place: USA: California... | reverse complement strand
GTTCCCCTCGCTGCCCTGCCAACGGCTGACGGATACGTGCTCGAGGACCGGATGATCTCGTATCTGGACCGCGCCTCCGACGTACTTCGGCCAGCTCCGTTGCACCCCGCTACCGGCGCCTTCGTGCTCGGTGGCGTGGACTATGACGTCGAGACGACCGTAGAGGGCGGTGCTCGCTCGTTTCTGGCACCCTGCAATGGTGGAGATTTCGCGCCCCTCCCAGGCACCGCTATCGAGGCCGACCGCGTCGCACAGCGATGGCAGAGGGCGCGTCGCAAGGAACCGCTGTCGGTCCTCGGTGGTGCGCAGGCCACGGAGTCCGCTGTCGCGTTGGCTCTGGCGGACAAGGCCCTGGCCCACATCGCCACCCACGGCTTCTTCGCTACCGGCGCGTGTCGATCCGCGCTCGATGGCGGGGTGGGTCACGATCCGATGCTGCTCTCGGGCCTGGTGCTGAGCGGCGCCAACAACACTCCAGACCCGCTGTCGCCGGAGGACGGCATCCTCACCGCGGCCGAGGTCTCCACCCTCGACCTCTCCGGCACCGAGCTCGTGGTGCTCTCCGCATGCGAAACGGGGGTCGGAGAGGTCTGGTCCGGGCAGGGTGTTCTGGGCCTCCGTCGCGCTTTCTCGGTCGCTGGAGCGCGCGCGTTGATGATGAGCCTGTGGTCGATCTCCGACGCCGAGACGGCGGCTCTAATGGACCGGTTCTATCGGAGGCTCCTCCGTCGAAAGCCGCCGACGGCTGCCGAGGCACTCCGCGATGCGCAGCTCGAGATCCTCGAGGAACAGCGCGCGTCCGGAGATGACCAGCTCCACACCTGGGCGGCCTTCATCATCTCAGGGTGACTCATGCGCCTGGGCGGAATCGGACGGGGCGCTGATCGCCGGTGCGACCTCTAGGACGCAACCACGTGCAGCTCGAGCTCGAAGCAGTCGTGACCGCTCTGGGTGCCTTGGAAGCGAAGGGCCTCGCCGTCTTCGGTGAGCCGAAGCTCAAAAGGGCAGTCGAGCTCTACGTAGCGCCGAAATTCGGCGACGCCTCCGATGCACCGCAGCGGCACACCGCGGATCAGATGAGCCGCCTGCAGTGCGCAGTCAGTGAGGTGTCCGACATTCACGTGGTCTCCGCTGCCAGCGTGAAAGCGATGCGCAGGGGGGAAGCCCTCTTTGCGGGTCACCAGCGCGCGGAAGATCTGCCGGTCGCCGTCCTGCTCCGGCGGCGACACAAAGGGTTCCCAGCCGTCGCCGAGTCCGAGCTGGGCGGGCGTCGCTCGAGGGATGTCGCCGGGAGCTGCGCCTGCCTGGATTTGGGCCTTGGTTCCCGCTCTCCAGGCAGCAAAGTCGCGGGTGGCGAACGCGACACCCTTGCCCTCGGCATGGGCGAGGAGCTCGCCCGAGCGGGTCCAGAGATCCACCGAGAAGCTCCGGTCCTTGGTGTCGATCCCCGGAAAGGTGCACGCCCCCGTACTCGCCATCATCGGCTCGCGTAATTCGGGACAGGTCCACTCCAGCCGGGTCAGCGCCGTCTGCAGCTCCGGTGTGGCCAGCTCCAGGGCGATGAGCGCCGTGATTGGGGCGAAGTAAAAGTACATATTGAGCGCCACGGGGTGCTGCGGATGGAGGTCCTGCCATGGCCAGCGCGCATTGTCTTGAGCGAAGGCGAACTCCACACGGCTGCGAGACGTCGAGGTCACTCGGGCAAGGCTGCTGTCCACGTGGGTTCCTCGTCGATCGCGGCCTCGTGGCCTGGTTTCAGGGTACCTGAGTGTATGCCTTGGTTGGTTGCACTGTTTGCATGCGCTACTTTTGAGCCGCCCTGCCAGGCGACGGGCGACGTGCTCCTGGCGGACACTTTCGCAGGCAAGCCCCGCGGCTGGGGGCGACCTGACGCACGAGGTATACGGACACGCAGCATCCGCGCGTGAATTCGGCGGTGTGCATGGCTTTGCCGGGCTGTCGATGCGGGAGCAGGGTGGCTACCGGCTCAGGCTCCGCTTCAGTTTGTCGGGCCACCTGGCTCTGGAGAGTCGGGTGGAACGTCGTCTTCCTCGTCCAGTGGATTCGGGTAGATCAGCATGAGCAGTGGGTTGCGAACGTAGTCGGGCAAGGTCCCTGTGGAATCTTGCATCCCGCCGTTTGCACATGGGCTATCCGGCCCCCATACGATGGTTGGATCGTCGCAGATGTCAGGGTCTGCGGCGTCTGGCTCCGCCTCCGGTTGGCTCGTTGGATCGGGGTCTCCAGGGTTGGTCCTCCACTCCAGGTAGTTCTCGAATATCTGGGCTTCCACGGGTGGGATGTACACCCATGTACCCCCAGAACCGCCGAGCCCGTCGCCATAGTCGATGTTGTCGCCGGGAGGACAGTCCGCCGTGCCGCGGGGTTTCCGCTCTGCATCTTGCTGGACCTTGTGTGGGCTGGGAGGCGGTGAGCTGTTGTCGTCGCTCTGCGGGTCCGTCGGCAGACGCCGTCCGTCCGTTTCGCCGTCCTTTGTGACCTCCACATACACTCGAGCCTCGCCGTCGGTTTCAGTCGAAGAGAATTCGACATGGGTCTCTTCTGATTCGCCCGACCCCGTCACGGTGATCTCGATTGTGACGCTCTCGCCGTTGGCAAGTGCCTCCATGGCGAACTCGAAGTCCTCCTCGTCAACGGCAAGCTCCTCAACGACAGCGACATCGTAGTGGTCCCCGCCATCCGAAACGGCGTCGCCAGGAGGACAGTCGTCTTCGACGTAGATCCAGGCCCCGCCGGAATGGTTCGGATTTGACGCGGGCTCCAGACCCGATGATCCCCCCAGGCCGAAGAGATCAGTCCCAAAGCCGAAGCCACCACTGCTTGGCGCTCCGGGGTCACCAGGGCCGGAGTCCGAGTCGGAATCGTCGTTGGGTGAGGAGCCATCTGCAGCCGGCATGGGGTCCAAGGAAGGCACGTCGCCGAATATTGCGTTGGCGAGCATGGGCTCGCTCGCGATGATGCGGTTGAAGGTGTCCGGATCGATCACCTGGCCGCGATAATTGGCTTGCCACAAGCTGACACCGACGTGCGAATAGACATCAACTGTCCGAAGAAACAAGGTGTCGTGTTGGATGGATTGTGCGGCAGCCATTGGTGCCAGGGCCGCGAGCAAGAGTGCATTGAACATGGGTAATCTCCTTGGTGTGCCGGTTTCAGACGGTTTGTACCCGGTGGATTGCCCCGAACAACTCGACTGCCACGAAGTGCCCCAAAGTGTGATTTCCGCGTGATGTTCGCTTCGGCACGCTGCTACCACCCCACAGCTCAGCGCCCGGCGCTGTACAGCACGAAGGGTGCCCAGTAGTAGGGGTGTCGCCAGCCCTCCAGGCCAGCTGGTGCCTTTGCGACGGCCGGCGCGGCGACGAGCGGGCTGCTCCGCACGTCGGCGGGCAGCTCGTCCGCGCTGATGTCTCCAGTGAGGAAGGCCGTCTGCACGCGCTGGACCGCGACGGCACCTCGGGCCGGCGCTGCGACCTGGCCTGCATACAGGGCGGCCATCCATGCAGCCGTGCTGGCGTCAGCGACCGGCCACAGGGTGGCGACTACGGCAGCGGCGCCTTTGTTCTGGGCCACGACGGCGAGCCCCTCGACCTCGGAGCCGTCGGCTCGTGGGGAGTCGCCCATAGCGGTGTCGCATGCGGACAAGGCGAGCAGGTCCACATCACCGAGTGGGAAGCGGGGCTGGTCGAGGTCCTGGACGCTGAGCGTGCTGCCGTCGCCGAGCAGGAGGAAGCTGTCGGCGTAGGTGGCGCCGGCCTTGAACTGGAAGTGGGTGGCGATGTGCACCCACGGCACCTCGCCGTTCAAGCTGTCGGCCAGGCGCTGGGCGGTGAAGTCTTCGTCGAGGAAGCGGGTGCCCGGCACGGCCTCGACCACCGCGTCGAGCTCGCCGGGAACCGAGGCGAGGGGAGTGAAGGTGACCTCGCCCACCGTGGCGCCCTTGCTCGCGCCAAATGCGGCGACATAGGGGTCGTCGTCGGGCATGCGGAGCACGTCCTCTCGGCTGGCGGCGGTGAACACGCTGGTTGCCCACTTCTCGGCCACGAAACGCTCGCCGTCGTGCAGCGCGGCGATGGGCACGTAGCGCAGGGTGCCGTCGAGGTAGGTGAGCACGGTGGTGGTCCCGGCATCGGCGAGCTCTTCTTCGAGTGGCCGCAGCAGCCAGTCGTAGAGGGTCTTGCCTGCCGGTCGAGGGTCTGCGGATGGGTCCTTCAGCGCCTGCCGGAGCGCTGCGATGGCGGCGCTCAGCTCGCCGGCGTGCAGTTCCACGCGCTCGGAGACCTGCTCAAGGGGGCTGGTGAGGAGGAGCGTGAGGTGGTCGTCGAGCACCACCGCGTGCAGGAGCACGGTACCCGGCGCATCGAGGTCCTTGAGCAGGCGCTTGGTGCGGTCGAGCCGCTCCAGCCCCATGTCGGCGTAGGCTTCCGTAGTCCCGGCCTTCGCCATGTCGACCCGGAGTTCGGCGACGGCGGTCCGGATGGCCTCCCGCCTCTGCGCCGCGGCCTCCTCGAGCTCGGCGAGGCGGGCCACGCGGTCTGGCGACAGCGTGCCGCCTCGGGCCGTGAGCTTGCGCAAGGTCCGGAGCTCCCGCGCGTCGGAGAAGGGGGTCTGACGGAAGTCCTCGACAGCCTTGGCCTCGGCGGGGGTGAGTTGGATACTGTCCGACGCGCCGCCGGACCGCTGCTGGAAGCGGTGCTGCTCGTCCTGCTTGAGCAGAGCGAGCACGTGCTCGGCCTCGGGGATGCGGCCGAGCTGGACAAGCCGGTCGGCGAGATTGCGGTAGGTGTCGGCATAGGAACGCGCCAAGCTGTCGGCGGCGTCGGTGTCGTCGGCGTCGCGTAGACCGGTTCGCGTCTCCTCCAGCCGCTGGACCGAGAGCTTGCCCCACAGCACGGCCTCCGTGAGATGGTCCTCTGCGGCGGCTTGCCTGGCGCCGCCGGCAAGCACGCTCCATGCCGTGCTCGCATCGTCGGTGTGTAGCGCAATGGGGAGGGCGCGGTCGATCAGAGCACGGGCGGCGGCGGTGTCCCCAAGGTCCAGGTGCAGCGATGCCAGGTTGTCCAGGCTGATTGCGACATGGGGGTGGTTGGGGCCCAGCGCGGCCTCTCGGATGGCCAGGCTGCGCTCAAATAGTGAACCGGCGGCGGCGCGGTCCCCTTGGTAGTGGAGCAGCCCCGCCAGGTTGTTCAGGGTGGTGCCGACACTGGCGTGGTCGGGGCCCAGTGCGGCCTCGTCGATCGCCAGGCTGCGCTCGTACAGAGGGCGGGCGGCGGCGTAGTCTCCTGCCAGGAAGTGCAGTAGCCCCAAGTTGCTCAGGCTCAGGGCGACCAGAGTGTGGTTGGGGCCCAGTGCGGCCTCCCGGATGGCCAGGCTGCGCTCGTAGAGTGGACGTGCAGTGCCGAGATTCCCCTGTTCCTGGAGTAGCAACGCCAGGTTGTTCAGGCTGTCTGCGACACGGATGTGCTGGGGACCCAGCGCGGCCTCGTAGATGGCCAGGCTGCGCTCGTAGAGTGGACGCGCACCGGCGTAGTCCCCTTGGGTTTGGAGCAGCCACCCCAGGCTGTTCAGGGTGGTGGCGACATGACGGTGGTCGGGGCCCAACGCGGTCTTCAAGATGGCGAGGCTGCGCTCGTAGAGAGGGCGGGCGGCGGCGAAGTCCCCCTGGGCCACCAGCAGCCCCGCCAGATTGTTCAGGGTGTTGGCGACAAGGGGGTGGTCGGGGCCCAGTGCGGCCTCCCGGATAGCCAGGCTGCGCTCATAGAGCGGGCGGGCGGCAGCGTAGTTCCCCGGGTCCTTCAGCACCCCCGCAAGGTTGTGCAGGCCGCGGGCGACATTGGGGTGGTCGGGGCCCAGCGCGGCCTCGTCGATGGCCAGACTGCGCTCGTAGAGAAGACGGGCGGCGGCGTAGTCCCCCAGGTCCTGGAGCAGCGCCGCCAGGTTGTTCAGGCTGGTGGCGACAAAGGGGTGGTCGGGACCCATTGCGGCCTCGTCGATGGCCAGACTGCGCTCGTAGAGAGGACGGGCATCGGTGTACTCCCCCAGGTCGTGGAGCAACATCGCCAGGTTGTTCAGGCTGGTCGCGACATCGGGGTGGTCGGGACCCAGCGCGGCCTCCCGGATGGCCAGGCTGCGCTCGAAGAGTGGATGCGCACCGCCATAGTCCCCTTGGTGCTGGATCAGCGACGCCAGGTTGCCAAGGCTGGTGGCGAGATCGAGGTGGTCGGGACCGAGCGTGGCTTCGGAGATAGCCAGGCTGCGCTCCAAGAGTGGACGGGCGGCGGCGTAATTCCCCTGGTACTTGTGCAGCATCGCCAGGTTGTTCAGGCTGTTGCCGACGGAGGGGTGATCGGGACCCAGCGTGGCCTCCCAGATGGCCAGGCTGCGCTCGTAGAGAGGACGGGCGGCGTCGGTATCTCCCTGATTGTCGAGCAGCGACGCAAGATTGTTCAGGGTGTTGGCGACATCGGGGTGGTCGGGGCCCAGTGCGGCCTCCTGGATGGCCAGACTGCGCTCATAGAGTGGACGGGCGGCGTCGTATTCCCCCTGGACCTTGAGCAGCAACGCCAGGTTGTGAAGGCTGGTGGCGACATTGGGGTGGTTGGGGCCCAGGGCGGCCTCCCGGATGGCCAGGCTGCGCTCATAGAAGGGACGGGCATTGTCAGTGTCCACGTGACGGAGCAGCATCCCCAGGTCGTTCAGGCTGGATGCGACATCGAGGTGGACTGGTCCCATGGTGGCCTCTCGCATGGCCAGGCTGCGCTCGAAGAGTGGACGTGCGGCGGCGTAGTCACCGCGGCCGTACAAGGCCTCCGCCCGCCGCGTCCATCGCACTGGCTTCCCGCCCGCGGACAGCACGCCTGCGCAGCGCTCGCCAGTTTCGCGCGCCAGGGTCCAGACCTCGTCGTCGCCCGCCTCGAGCAGCGCCATGACTCTGTCGCGCGCTTCCCGGCAAGTCGCCTTCGACGGCGGCGGTTCGGCGTACGCGAGGCTCGCCCACAGTCCCACCAGCGCCAGCCAGGCCATCGCTCCCCTTGCCTACGCTACGGAATCATTGTCGGAATGAAGGTCGCGTCCATCTCGGCAACCAGCTCGTTGTAGGCGATCTGGGCCTCGGGGCTCAGGGGAGGATGCGCCAGCAGGTTCACCCCCTCCACGAGGGCTCCGCGCATGTCGTACAGTTCGTCGCCGAACTCGTTCCGGATGAACTTGAAGTCGTCCAGAATCACGGTCTGCCGATACACCTCGTAAGGCCCGAATCCGATGGGCTCGCCATACTCGGTGTACACGGAATCGCGCACGGTCGTCGTCGGGTCTTCGAGCACCGGCACCCAGCTCACTCCGTCCTGGGCGCTCTGCTGGGCTGGCGTCAAGGGAACACCAGCGAGATCGGCCAACGTCGCGAAGACATCCACGGATGAAGTGAGCGCCGTCGTCTCGGTTCCCGGGCTCGTCACCGAAGGCCCGACCACGATCAGCGGGATCCGGAGTCCGGTCTCTCGGAGCGACATCTTGCCGCCCCCCGGATCGGGGGTCTGGAGCCGATCTTCGTCGGTGCCGTTGTCTCCGATGAAGATGATGGTCGTGTGCGCGAGCTGGGCTGGCGTGATCGCGCTGATGGCCCGGTTGATCTGGGTGTCCAGAGACTCGACCATGGCGTCCATCATCTCGTCGTCGGTGGGGCCGGTGAAGAGCGTGGTGTGCTGGTCGGGGGGCGGCTCGTGCCAGGGTCTGTGCGGGTTGAGGTAGCCAACCCAGAGCAACCACGGCTCGGGCGCTTGTTCGATGCGCTGGATGAGGTCGTCGGTGGGGTCCGCATACTCGTGGACCTGGGTGCCGACACCGTCGCGGTACTTCGTCCAGGTCCAGTAGTTGTTGAGGGGTCCAAAGGGCCCGGTGTGGTGCTGGAAGCCCAGGCGCAGGGGGTGGTTGTAGGGAGTGCCCTCAACCTGGGGGTGGGACAGGTGCCACTTGCCGACCACCTCATGGTAATAGACGCCGGGAAGCTCCTGATCGAGGAGATCGGGCAGCGTGAAGATGGTGTCGTCGAGTTCGAAGATGTCTTCGGCGACGCCGGTCTTGATCGCCTTCACCATGCCGGTTCGGAACATGTGTTGCCCGGTCAGGAAGGCCACTCGAGTCGGGGAGCACTGCGAGTTTGCGTAAGCCCTCCGGAACAACACGCCCTGCGTGGCCAACAGGTCCATGGTCGGTGTCCTGACCGGTCGGGCGTTCTCGCCATAGGCATTCACGAAGTCGGTGCCCTGGTCATCGCTGATCAGGAGCAGGATGTTTCCACCCGTGACGGTCGCCTCGACCTGAAGCGCGCCGGAGCCGTCATTGGGCGTGACGGTGCACCGGAGCACGTCGTGGGGCTCGACCACCTCTGGCAATGGCACGCCGATGGCGATGGGGAGGTCGTTGAGCTCGAGCAGGAAGGTCGCGTCGGTGAGACCGGTGGCCTCGGTGCAACCAAAGACCTGGTCGCCGTGCATCGGCGCGTCGGGCGTGAGCTTTGCGGCCATCGTGAGCGCGGTGTCGAGCTGACCGGTATGGGCTGGGCTCGCGGTGTCGCCAGTCTCGCCAGTCTCGCCAGTCTCGCCAGTCTCGGCGGTCTCGCCAGTCTCGGCGGTCTCGCCAGTGGACCCGGTGGACCCGGTATCCGAGTCGGTATCGGAATCCGTGTCGGAGTCGGTGTCGGCGTCCGTATCGGCATCGGCATCGGCATCGGAATCGGCGTCGGCATCGGCATCGGCATCGGCATCGGCATCGGTGTCGGTGTCGGTGTCGGTGTCGGTGTCGGTGTCCGCGTCAGAATCCGCGTCAGAATCCGCGTCAGAATCCGCGTCCGAGTCGGCGTCTGCGTCGGAGTCAGCGTCCGCATCTGTGTCTGCATCGGCGTGGGTATCTACGCCGATCGTCCGTGTTCCGTCGGAGCCCACGGAACCGCCGCAGCCGCATAGGAGCAGCCCAAATGTCAACGCGATGCGAATTGATTCCCCCGGACCATTCGAGGGTAGCTCGGAGCCAGCCTCCTCACAACACAGACTCGCGGTCAAAGAACGGCGAGCCGGAGGAGGAGCCACCCGAAGGGCAAAAGCAGAGCGGCTGTTGAAGCGACACTGCGCCGGGCGATGCTGAAGTGCAGGAACAGCCGTGTCAGCAGGTAGCCGAGGATGGCCATGCCGAAGAAGATCCCGCCCACCGACAAGACGTCGTCGCCGGCGCCTCGCACGACCCACAACGCCGCCTCCATCGCCATGAGGTAGGCCCAGACGAGCACCGTCGTCGTGTGGCGGATCCACGGCGGTGTGTTTGGGGGTAGCGGTCCACCGGTGTCGGTCTTCACCAGCTTGGGTGTTGACTGTGAACGGAATCGAAAAGCCAACCGGAGCGAAGCGCGGGGCGGAGGCCGACTTGTCGGTCGGAGTAATGGATCAGGACGAAGGTCATCCAGGGCAGCATCGCGAGATGCAATGGCGCCAGCGCCCAGTACGTGATGTCGGGGTTCGCGATCAGCCAGTCGCCGACGCTGGAGAAGGCCAACAAGGCGGCCAACGTGACCACCCCGAAGTCTACGGTCATGCCCTCGAGTTGGTCCCAGTCCAGTAGAGGCTCCATGTCTCCTGGAATCTAACTGGAGAATCCTGAGCGAGTCAGCGGCTGACGGCCCGCAGGAGCGCCACGCAGCGGACCGCGGCATCCAGGTCAGGTATGAGCCCCGCAGGACCGCCCATGGCCCGAATCGCAGAGATGTGCTCGGCGAAGTGAGCCGCGCGCTTTTCGGTCTGTTCAGCGACGTGAAGAGGTGTGGCTCCGTCCTGGCTGCGGCGGACCGAGGGGCTGGCTCCCCGGTCCAGGAGCCGTTTGACGATCTCGGGCTGCGCGCGGCTGGCCGCCAGGTGGAGGGGCGTGTCGCCATACGGTGGGATGGTCGTCGCCAGCCCGGCGCCACGGTCGAGCAGGACGTCGACCACATCGATTCGCCCTAGCAATATGGCCGCATGAAGTGGCCTGAATTGGACTTTGGTTCGCCCCGCTCCCACGATCGGCGGGAGGACAAAGAGGGCGATGCCGTCGATGTCGACGCCCTGGTCCAGCTGGGCGTTCACGGTCTCGAGATCGCCGTCCCCGGCGGCCTCCACCAGTGTTTCGCAGCTCGGATCGGGGTCCGCTCCCTTCCACACCTCGAGCTTCTTCCCAAATCGCTTCTCCCCGACGCCGTTCTTCGGTTCGCGCAGCTCGTCGAGGTGGTGGAAGTCGCCATGAGCGTGCCGAGGAGGGATTCCCAGGGCGTCCGCGAGTTTGCCGAGCTGGTCCTCGGCGAAGATGGGCTCCTCGGTGAGGGTGGCTTCAAGGGACGCGCGCGTGGTTTGTGGACGGCAATAGGGCAGCAGCGCAGTGGGGTCTCCGCCAGAGGGGCGTCGGCCGCCGCCTCCAAAGTACTGGGGCCACGAGTTGAACTGGTCCAGGAGGTTCCCGCGATCGAACAGCCAGTAGCAGAATATGTCGCTGTCGTGGACCATCAAGGCGACCACCGGCGCTGCGAGCTGATTTGAGAGATGCTGGCTCAAGGAGCGGATCCACCCCTCATCTTGCTTTGACATGCGCTGTTCATACACCGACACCCAGTGCGCAACGGAGTCGGTGACGTGGTGTTTGCCGCCCAGAGTGACCATCGCGGTCCGTACCGCGTCGGGGTTGGCGTCGCGTACGTGCAGGTTGACAATGAACGAACCCATTGCGATCTCCCTCTTTGCGTTCTCTAGAGAACCGACCGTGACGGACGCGCGCCACCAAAGTGAGCGCGAATTCGAACGTTTCTATGGGCCAGATCCGGCGTCTCCTCAATCGAAACCGGGAAAGGCCGGCCGGTTCGGGCATCGACGGCTGGCTCTGTCAGATCGGGTATTGCCCGGAGCGTCGTCCCGACCCCAACTGTCAAGGCACCGATGTCGTCGATGCTGACTACACTTGAGTTTCCGATCGGGTTATCGGCTGCCCATGTCCACCCCAAAAGCCGCCCGCCAAGGCGCCGCTGCCCTGGCGGTTGCGTTGCCGGTGATGGTGCTGGGATCGGCGTTCTTGGCGCTGACCGCGGGCGATGCATACACGCCGAGTGAGCGCGCCATCGAGCTGGACGAAATGCTGGCGGAATCCTCGCCCGATGTGGTGATTATCGGCAGCTCGGTGGCTCACACGGCCATCGATATCGAACAGTTCGGGCCGCTCGTGGACGACCGGGTCGTCGTGTCGGCGCATATGATTCTCTCCCGGCAGCCCGCGTGGTACGCCATCCTCGACAACCGGGTGTTCAGCGCCGGGCATCGACCGGAGTTGGTCGTCCTGTTGGACAGCACTGGCCTCTTTGAGACCGCGCCTCTGACGGAACGTTCTGAGCAGTCGCTGTTGGGCCAGATGGATGCCGACGATTCCCTCATTCTACGCAAGACATTCGGCGACGACTCACCCATCGCTCGTCGCCTGCAAAGCGGCAGAGGCGCCGCGCGATCCTGGGTAGTGGATCGTCTCAAGTGGTACAGCGTGGGGCTGTTGTGGGCCTCCGACGGCCATGGAACACTCGAATCCCGCGGACGCGACGAGGCCGACGCGGCACTGGACCAGGTCTTCGGTCCCGATGGACGTATGGTCGACTTCGAGCTTCATACCCGGGTTCTTCCCGTTGTGGTGGACGCGGCACAGACTCCGGTTGGCGATTGGGAGTCGGCGACAAGCGCCGATAGCTACATTCCGGACCTGGCTCGGTTGGCGCGCGAGCACGACGCGAACTTTGTCGTCGTCCGAGCGCCAGACGCACCGAGCAACGCGTGGTGGCAACCTCCGCTCAAAGATGCAGAAACTGAACTGATCACGACGCTCAACAAGATGGGGGCCGGGTACGTCGACCTGTCGGACCTGCCACTCGACGCGAGGGACTTCTCCGACCGCATGCATTTCAGCGACACCGGCCGAGCGAAAATGACCCGTGCCATCGCCTCAGCCCTGATTGATCTTGGAGCGCTCGGCGACGGCCCACTGGTCGCCACACCGCTGCCGGCCCGCCTGCTCTCCGCACGACGCAAAGGCAATCTGCCGGGCCCATCTCCCGTGCGGAACGTCAAGCTCAACTCGAACAGCGAATGCGCGGCATTCGGCGGCGCCCCCGACTGGGGGTTCCTGTCCACCCGGGCCGTCAGAGACGCCGCCATCCACCTGTTCTCACCGTTGCTCCTGCTACAGCACGGGGAGCCGCTCACACAAATTACGCGCCTCAATGAAGGGTGCGAACAAGCGGCGTACCACGTCAGCCGTGGATTCCTCTTCGGCCCTCGCGGGGACGACACGCCGCAGCGTGGGGATTTCACGGTTGGCCACTCGCCGGATTTCCCGATTACGAACGACCATGGCGTCACCACCTATTGGGTGTATCCCGGTACCGTGGCTGAATTCGATGTAGGTGCCCCAGAGGGATGGACCGGCGGCGAGGTCGAGATCACCATGTGGCTCGACCTGTTTGGCGAGCTCGACGCGCCTCCCACTCTGTCGGTGGGCGACGCGTCCGCCGAGTTCGAACTGGCGGAGGGTCTGGCGCGAGCCTCCATCATCATCGAGACCGACGACCCGTCGTGGACAATCTCCCTCGAGAGCCTGCCGGAACAGGCCTATAGCGCGGTCCGTACCTTGTCCGTGACCTTTGATGGCAGCGGCTTCTTCGTCATTGGAGCCCCCAGGTTCGAGGGCGGCTTTCCCCTTCGGTTGATCGGTGAGAACCAAGGCCAGTTCGAAACCGACGGCGGCGACATTTCCCTGGTGTACGACCTTGTGCCGAGTTTCCTTCCCGACGGAACAGGCGTGTTCGACGTGGCTGCGATCGAGTACCTGACACCGTGGCCACTGTCCCAGCGCGGCGTGCTCAGCACCTTCTCGCGTTGCAGCCCGCTGCGATTGGTTCGGAATGGACTCCCGATCGCCGAGACGCCAGTCGTGTGCGGAGTCGAAGACCCCTTCTTGCAGATGCTCGCAGAACAGGGCTTCAACGTTGACGCCGGAACGTTTGAAGTCTGCGTCGGAGAGGACGACCATTTGCGATTCTCGACCCTGGGCGACCACGACCGGGTCCGTTGGCAGCTCGCTCTGACCGAAACCCGGGAGTGCGACAAAATCCGGTGGCTGTACCCAGGCGACTCACTGACCGTGACCGCCAACAAATCGCGGCGGCGCCTGGGAGCCGACCGCCTGACGCTCGGAGGTTCCACAGTTGGCCCGGGCATCGGCACGGTGCAGGTCGTCCTCCGCGCAGACGGTGAGGACTTCGTGAACGATTTGGTCGAGATGAGCGCGTTCGGCAAGGGCGATGTGGTGTGGGAACTGAACCGCCGAATCCCACGTGAAACCATGAAAATCGAGCTGCAACTCTCCTCCGAAGAGGACGCCCCCTTCTTCCTCCTGCACGTCGCGAACCTCGAACAGAGCCGGCCCTTCGAGACCTTCGACGAAGACCTGCTTCCCAGTTGGCAGCTCGTCACCGCTCAGTGAGCAGGCACCACCTGGTCCAAGCTGGCGAGCTCCTCATCGCTACGCGCAGGCGTCATGGTGAGGTCTGCGTCGGGCGCGTTGGGAAAGCGGGCGTCTTCAATCAAGCGCTTCACCGTCGCAAACTCGGGCATGGCGCGAACCGTCTCGGCATCTGTGTCGCGGCCGGACAGTCCATTGTATAGACCCATCAGAGTGCGGATCTCGTCGGAAGACAGCCCATTGGCCAGCAAGAACCACGCTGTCCACCCGCTGTGGGAGGTGGTCTCCGAAATGAAGGCGGAACGGCGCGCTGCCCCTACTGCCCAGGCGTCGAGCTCCATCGCCTGTGTCGACGTCATGGTGTCGTGCCGCCAGTTGTAGTACCGCCCGACGATGCCGAACTCCTTTCGCCTGCGCCACACCGGCGTGGCCGGCGAGCAATACCAAGGCGACGCGCAGTAGAAATCCACGTCGTGCTCGTCGACCCACTCAATCATGCGTTCCGCGCAGTCGAGCTGGGCACCTGGGTAGCCGAGGACGAAGTTGGCGTGCGTCGCGATGCCGTGTTTCTTGAGCCAGCCAACGCCTCGGTCGTAGTGGTGCTTTCGGCCCCCTTTGTCCATGTTTTTCAACACCTGGTCGTCGATGGATTCGACGCCCAGGAACACGCTCGAACAGCCCGCGTCCCGCATTCGCTTTACGATGTCTTCCGTCGCGTTTTGGCAGCGGAAGTAACAAGACCACTCCAGGCCCCGTCCGGCAATCAGGTCGAGGACCGCCTGAAAGCGCTTCAGCGGTACGTTGAACGTGTCATCGGTGAAGGCGACACGGCGAATGACCGGGTGCCCGGCGAGCCGATCGAGTTCGTCGCGGACCATGTGAAGGGTGGCGGGGTTGAACGGCCCGTTGTTGGCTGGGTGACTGCAAAAAGCGCAGCGAAAACTGCAGCTTCGAGCGGTTCGCATGTTGACGATCGGGTACAGCGTGTCCGGGTTCAGAGCGTCCCAATGCACCGCGAACTCGTCTATTGGGGCCTGCACGTCCGGCAGGGCGTTTCGCGCATAGGTGCCGTCGCGCTGCCGCAGCCAGGTAGCGGCGAGCTGCAGTCCCGGCAACTCATCTGGTTCGTGGCTGACGATGGCCAATAATTGCGACTCGGCTCGGGCCGATATCACAACGGCGTCTGCGTCCCACTGGTGCAGGTAGTCGCGAAATACATGGGGGGGGATGATCTTGGCGAACTCGATGAGAATCTGCCCGCCCAACAGAACCGGAATCCCGGGCCACAACGCCTTCACTAGTTGAGTGACCTCGCCGATGGCCCCCGGTTCAGGTAGAAATGTCGTGCTGATCATCACGTACCGGGGCGCGATTTGCTCGGCCAGGGCCGCGAGGTCGAAACGCGTGGCGTGGTTGACGTGGCGCAGCGTGTAGCCGCTCCGGAGCATGAAAGACTCGAAGTACGTGCCGCACAGGTGCGTCATCGTATGGGTGTCGAAGCGCCGGTAGTGCCGCGTGCTGCCGTAGCGCACCCAGCTCATGAACCGGGCGAGATCGTAGCATTGCCCGTCGACATACACCGCCTGGCGCTCCCGACGGGCGTCCTTGACGCGGCCGGCGGACCCGCTCCCGGAGGCGTTGGCTCGGGCCAGCCAGGGTCCCGGCGCGACTTCGGTGTCGAACAGGCCGACGTCCTCGAAGTGGGAGATCAACAGGACATCGACCGGACGCGCATTCCGGACTTCGTAGCTCATGAAACATCCTTCGCGCATCTATTCAAGCATAGCTTCACCCAGCGGAGTAGCCCCCATCGACGCAGATCAGCTGTCCGGTGATGAACGAAGAAGCGTCCGAGGCCAGAAATACGGCGGCCCCAGCAATGTCTTCCGGCTTGCCAAAGCGACCGGCGGGTGTGCGCGCCACGATTCGATCGACCTCCGACGCCATGGCCTTCGAGCGGTAGCCGGCCGTCATGCGAGTCCAGAACCACCCCGGCATCAGCGCGTTCACTTGAATGCCATCCCTGGCCCAGGCCACCGCGAGACTTCGCGTGAGCTGCGCGATGCCCCCCTTGCTCGCCGCATAGCTCACCGCCTGGGCCACGCCGAAGCGCGCACCCTGGGAACCGAGCGTGATGATCTTGCCGTGCCGAGAGGCGGCGAGGTGTGGGTGGGCGGCGCGGCAGAGCCTGAAAACAGCGCTGAGGTTGGTGTCGACGACCGAATTCCACGCCTCGTCGCTCATCTGCTCTGGCGCCGCCGCGGTGACGATTCCCGCCGCAGGCACCAAGATGTCGAGGGCGCCATGTTGCTCGACGACGCCGGCGACAGTGGCGTTGACCTGTTCGAGTTCCCCGACGTCACAGAACACGCCATCGGCCGTCCCTCCGGCGGCGCGGATGGCGTCGACGACGGCCTTGATTCGACGTTCATTCCGGGCGGCGATGACCACGCTGGCACCCGCCTCCGCCAAGCCGGTGGCAATGCCACGCCCCAGACCAGAGTTTCCCCCGGTCACCAAGGCGATGCGTCCGGTGAGGTCGAACTGTTCGTGCATGGTTGAGTCCTTGATTTCGAACCGGCGATGCATGCTATACCTTCCCGGAATTTGACTGAGGGGTTTTCGGTGAAAGCGGTGTACTTCCAGGAACACGGCGACTTGGAAGTTCTCAAGTACGGTGATGTCCCCGATCCGGTGGCGGGCGCAGGCGAAGTGGTGCTGCAGATCAAGGCAGCAGCCTGTAATTTCAACGACATCTGGGCACGTAAGGGTCTGCCTGAGGTCGACCTGCCGCTGCCCCATGTGTCTGGAACCGATGCGGCTGGGGTCGTCGTTGATGTGGGTCCAGGCGTAGACCAGCTTCGGGTTGGCGACGAGGTCGTGACCTACCCGAACAACACCTGCAGGGTTTGTGCGGCGTGCCTCAGTGGCCAGGAGGTGTTCTGCAAGAAGTTCAAGATCTGGGGGTTTCAGACCGGCCCCTATGACGGGGCCTTCGCCCAATACGCCAAGGTACAAGCTGCACAGTGTCTGCCGAAGCCCGGCCACCTGTCATGGGAGGATGCCGCGGCGACTTCGACCTCGCTGCTCTCGGTGTACCGCATGTTGGTGACCCGCGCTCAGACCCGTCCCGGCGACATTGTCCTGATCTGGGGAGCCAGCGGCGGCACCGGGCACATGGCGATCAAGCTCACTCGCCTCCTCGGGGCGGTTCCTGTCGCCGTCACCTCCACTGACGCAAAGGCCGTGTTCTGCAGGGAGATGGGGGCCGAGCACGTGATCATCCACCCGCGGGAAGACGTCCTCGAGCGGGTTCGGATGATCACCGATGGCCGCGGCGTCGATCTGGTCTTCGATCACGTTGGCGAAACCGTTTGGCCCATCAGCGTTCTCTGCCTGCGTTGGGGCGGCAAGATCGTCATCTGCGGCGCTACCGAGGGATTTCAGCCGACCATCGATCTTCGCTACCTCTGGAACAAACAGCTGACCTACCTCGGGTCACACATCGGCACCCATCCGGAGTGGGTGGAGTGCTTGCGGCTCGTCTCCCAGAACAAGATCGCGCCGACAGTCACCGAGGTGTTCGCATTGTCCGACCTCGCGGCCGCCCAGCGCCGCATGGAGACGCGTTCGCTGATGGGCAAGATCGCAATCCGAGTCGATACGTGAACGTCGGAATCACTGCGGTGGGCCACTACACCCCGAGTCTGGTCCTCACCAATGAGGAGCTCGTCGCCAGGTTCGGACTCGATGTGGACGCCGAGTGGATTGAGTCGCGCACCGGCATCGTGAGCCGGCACTGGCTCCAGCCTGACGAGACGACGTCAGATCTGGTCGTCGGCGCCGCCCGGCGGATTCTCGACCGCGCGGGTCGGCAACCGGTCGACGTCGATCTGCTCATTGTCGCCACGATCTCCCCCGACTATCCGAGTCCCGCGACCGCAACGATTGCCGCCCGCAAGCTCGGGTGTCGCTGCCCATGCTTCGATCTGTCGGCGGCTTGTGCGGGTTTCCTCTACGCCCTCGAGATTGGGGCCAACGCGGTCAGAGGCGGCGCACACAACGTGTTGGTGGTCGCCGCAGACGCCCGAAGTCGATTCCTCGATCCCAACGATCGACGGGCGCTGGTGCTGTTCGCCGACGGCGGAGCGGGTGTACTGCTCGGCCCAACCACCGAGCCGGGGCTGCTCGCGACCCACACTGGCGCCGAGGGGCGGCAGCGAATGGGAGCCCACATCCCCGCGGGCGGTGCCATGCGTCCGGCGAGCGCCGCGACAGTGGCCGCCGGGCAGCACTACCTGCAGGTCGACGGGCGCCGTGAAATCTTCGATCTGTTCATCGAATACACGCGCGAGACGACCGACGCCGTGCTCGAACGGGCGGGCCTCACCCTCGCCGACATCGATCTCTTCATCACCCACCAGGGCAACGCGAGAATGGTCGAAGCGGTTGTGGCCGCGCTCGACATCGACCCCGAGCGAGCGGTCAACAGCATCGCGCATCACGGCAATGTTTCCGGGGCAACCGTGCCATTGGCACTCTCCGAGGCCGTGCAGTCGGGCCGCATCGAAGCGGGTGACAAGGTGCTGATCACGTCCGTAGGGGCCGGCTACACCTTTGGTTCCGCTATCTACGAGTTCCCGTGAGCCGCATCGACAACATCCTTCAGCGCACGGCCCAACGTCACCCAGACGGCGAAGCCATCGTGGGGCCCCGGCGCACGGTGACCTGGCTCGGTTTGGAGCGTGAGGTTCTGATGTTTGCCCGCCAGCTCTCGGGACTCGGTGTAGGTCGGGGAGATCGCATCGCGGTCCTGTCGAAGAACCGGATTGAGTTTGCTGCCCTGTATTGGGCCGCTGCTCGTATCGGCGCCGTCTTGGTACCCTTGAACTGGCGCCTCGGACCCATCGAGATCAACGGGATTCTGGACGATGCAAAGGCGAATTGCGTAGTGGCAGAGCCGGAGTTCGCCGTTGCTGAGCTTCGCGAAACGGCCTCGACCAGGACGTGGCTCTGCTTGGATGACGCCCCCATCGATACCACCCCAATCGGTCAGCAACGATTGGGCGCCGACCGTGAACGGAATCACGAGCCGGCTGCCGAAGAGATCGCGGTCCAGATGTACACCAGCGGTACGACAGGCCGCCCGAAAGGCGCGATGTTGTCTCACGGCAACATCACTTCGATGACCGCTGCCTGGCTTGCCGAAATGCCGCTCACCGCGGGCGCCGACCGCTTCCTCCAGGTGACACCGCTGTTCCATGTCGGGGGCATGCTGATGCTGATGTCCTGTGCCACCACCGGTGCCACGATGGTGCTCCACAGTGATTTCTCGCCCGGTGATGTGGCCCGAACGCTGCACACCCAGGCCATCACTCACTCGCTGATGGTGCCGGCGATGATCCGCTGGCTGTTGGATGACCTGTCCGATGAACTGAGCTTCGACCAGCTGCGCCTGATCATCTACGGCGCCTCCCCCATCCCGGTGCCCCTCCTGGCTCGGGCGATGGGTCGATTCGGCTGCGACTTCCTCCAGGGCTATGGACTCACGGAGACGGCGGGCGTGCTCACCGTCCTGCGACCCGAGGACCATCGCTTTGACCCCAATGGTCCGCTTCCAGAGCGATTGTCATCGGCTGGAAGAGCAGTGGACGGGGTCTCGATTCGTGTGGTCGACCCGACTGACATGGCTGTAAAACCTGGAGAAATCGGTGAGATCGTCGCCACCGGCCCCAACGTCTTTGCGGGATATTTCGGCATGCCGGACGCCACTGCAGATGCGACTCGAGGGGGGTGGTTTCACACTGGAGATCTGGCCACAGTCGACGCCGAGGGCTTTGTCACAATCGTCGATCGCCTCAAGGATATGATCCTGGTAGGCGGCGAAAACGTGTACCCGCGGGAGGTCGAGGACGTCCTGCGAACCCACCCCGTGGTCGCCGACGTAGCCGTAGTCGGGATTCCCCACGATGTCTGGGGAGAGGAGATTCTGGCCGTCGTGACGACCTCCGCCGAACCTGGCGATGCCAAGGCGCTCCGCCGCGCGTTGTTCAAGCACGCCCGCGCCTCCCTGGCGCGATTCAAGTGCCCCACCAAGGTGCAAGTCGTCTCAGAGATCCCGCGTAATTCGGCGGGAAAAGTCCAGAAATCGGCTCTTCGCGCCCCGTATTGGCAGGGTCGAGCCCGCCACGTCTGACCGCCAAGGAGGCATGCATGCCCAGTCCCACTGCCCCGGAAATCGTCGCCCTCCTCGAGGAGGCACTGGCAGCCGAACCGGGCTCGATCCAGGCCGGCCAGGTGCTGGTCGAGCTCAGCGAGTGGGACTCCATGGGCATCGTGTCCTTTGTCGGTGAGACAGCGGAGCTCTGGGACATACAGTTGTCGGTCGACGACATTCAGGAATGTGTGACCGTCGATGACCTCGTTCGGCGCATCCTGGCAGGTGAGACGTGAAGCCAGATACCGAGGCTGCGATCTCGGCGGAAATCGACGCCAGCCGTGAGCAAGGAGGGCAGATCCACGTCCCAACGCCGCTCGGTGATGCACCAGTGTCGCGGCAACCGTACGTCGACGTGAATCACTACCGAAAAGAGATGGAGCGGGTCTTCTGGCGTGCCTGGGTTTCAGTCGCGCGGATCGCCGACCTGCCCGAGCCGGGCAGCTACATCACGTTCTCGATCGAGCGTGCGCGGATCGTCGTCACCCGTGACCTCGACGGAGTCTTGCACGCCTTTCACAACTCCTGTCGTCATCGTGGCACCGAGCTCGTGGCTGCGGATCGGGGTTGCGCCAAGGTGCTGTCGTGCCCGTACCACCGGTGGGTCTATGGGCTCGACGGGACGCTGCAGTCGGTGCCGGAGCCCCGCTCCCATGCACCCGACTTCGACATTGCGAACATCCGGCTCAAACCGGTGGCCGTCGACACGGCGTGGGGGTGGCTCTGGGTGAACCTCGGCGACCAGTCATCTGATCTCGGCGAATACCTCGGCGACAACCTTATGGACGAACTCGAAAACTGGGCATTGCCGACCGTTGCTCGGCACAGCCGCACCACCGTAGAGGGGCAATTCGGTTGGAAGGTCGCGGTGGAGGGATTCCTCGAGGCGTTCCACGTACCCTTCGTTCACCGGCGTACCGTGAGCCCGGTGGTCAATCACAAGAAGGGAACGATGGCGTGGTGGGGCGATCATTCGCGAATGGTCAACGAAATGCGCGACCCGAAGATCTTCGAGCCAGACGGATTCCTCGGCAGACCTGCTGCAGCCGCAGGGGTCGAGATGTTCCCGAGGCTCAATTCCACGCAGCGCAGTGCGAACTTCGTCTATCACGTGTTTCCCAACATGATTTTCAATCTTCTGCCCACCCATTTCACGGTGCTGCAGATGTGGCCCCTGGGTGTGAGCCGCACCCGGATGACGCTGGACACGTTTGGCGCCGAGCCGACGACCCATGCCCAGCGGGACTACATGGCTTCGGTTCACCAAAGCCACGAGCACGTGTTGAGTGAGGACAAAGATGTGTTCGAAGCCGTGCAGCGAGGCCTCGACAGCACAGACGCGTCCGACCTGATCTTCTGCCATCACGACCGACGCATCCGCAACTTCCATCACCGGTTGCAGGCGTGGGTCAACGAGTCCGCGTGACTGCGCCCAGATGAACTTCATTCATCTCGAATTCGTCGCCTTCTTTACAGTCGTCTTCATCAGCTACTGGCAGCTTTCCCGCCGACTTCAGAACATCGGGCTGGTCATTGCGAGCTTCGTCTTCTACGGGTGGGTGCATCCGTGGTTCGTGCTCTTACTGCTCTACTCCGCGACGCTCGACTATTGCTGCGGCCTCGGCATGGCGCGTTGGCCCCAGCACAAGGGACGCCTGCTCGCCGTGTCAGTCGTCGGAAACGTGGCGTTGCTCGGGACGTTCAAGTACCTCGACTTCTTTATCCTCAACTTCGTCGCTGCCAGCGAGGCCCTCGGCGTGCACGCCGACGTGCACACCTTGGGGCTGCTGCTGCCCGTAGGCATCTCGTTCTTTACGTTCCAGACGCTCAGCTACACGATCGACATCTATCGAGGACAGCTCGAGCCGCGGACCAATGCCGTCGACTACCTGGTGTTTGTCTCGTTCTTTCCTCAGCTCGTAGCGGGGCCAATCGAGCGGGCCAAACACCTGTTGCCCCAGATCGAAAACGAGCGGACGCTGACATTCGCGAAGCTGGAGTCCGGCTTGTCGCTCGCGTTGTGGGGAGCGTTCAAGAAAGTGGTGATCGCCGACACGCTCTCTCCATTCGTAGGCAGCATTTTCGCCCACCCGGATCCGTCTGGACCGATGATCTGGGCCGCGAGTCTGGGGTTCTCCATCCAACTCTTTGCCGACTTCTCGGCATACACCGACATCGCCCGAGGTACGGCTAGAATGCTCGGATTCGAACTCGTGGAGAACTTCCGCGAGCCGTTCCTCGCGCGCTCGCCATCGGAATTCTGGGGGCGATGGCACATCTCGTTTGCGAACTGGATCAGGGACTACTTGTTCTATCCGCTGGCGCTGTCAAAGTGGTGCCGTACCTGGCTCATCATCCCAGGCATCAAGCCGACCGGCCAGTTCCACATGATGCGGGGAATGGTGCTCGCCTTGTTGCTCAGCGGTTTCTGGCATGGCGCCTCCTGGCACTTCGTACTTTGGGGCGGGCTCTTCGCAGTCCTGCAACTGGCGTACTATTTCATCGGTCGACGACTACCCAGAAGCGTTCGGGAGTGGCCCCACGCAGACTATTTTCTCGTGCCGCTGATGTTCTTCTTCGCAACGCTTTCTTCGTTGATTTTTCGCGAGCCCAACATTGCGCGGATCGGCCGCTACCTGACGCTCAACCCGTTCTCCGCCACGCCAGACGAATGGCAGGTCACCACCGTCATGGTCACGATCACCCTCGCCACCTGTGTGCCGATGCTCGCGGTCTGGCAATTCCGAAAGCGCGTGCCGGAATCAGTGGTAGTGCATCCGGCGTTCCTCCCGGTTCGGACTACACTTTGGTGTGTAGCATCGTGGATGCTATATGTATTCGCAAAGCCAGTGACAAGTGACTTCGTCTACTTCCAGTTCTGAGAAGCCTCCATCCGAACAAGGCTCGTTTGTCCCGGCATTCGTCGTTGTGGCCGTCGTGATCCCCGTGGTGCTGTCGATAATGATTGCGATGACGCTTGCTGCCCCGGTGCCGGCAATCGTCGAGTTGGCGCAAGAGAGGGTCGGAAACCTCGAACATCGACTGGCGCTGAAAGAATGGTCGGTGGTGATTGTCGGCAATTCGAGCGCAAAGATGGCTCTGGACAAAGACGGACTCCGCGAGCCGGACAAGCTAATCCACACGACCCTCCCGGGATCCACACCCGCCACCTGGTACGCGGTGCTGAAACACCTGGTCTACCGTCGAGGGCTTCGCCCAGATCGGGTCATCGTAGCTGCGCCGATGCACGCGTTCTTGATGGTGGAGCCCCAACATGGACTCGATGCGCAGTTCTTTCTGGAGATCGTAGGCACGGATGATCCGGCGATGCTGCGACGCCTCGGCCGCAGGGGAGCGGAAGAGCTGCTTGCGAACATGGAAATTCGCCGACGCCTCTGGCGATCCGATACGCTTCAGTGGGTCTCCGAAGCAACGCTATTCAAGGTTCCTGCTGCCCAACGGAAGATCGTGCTTGATGGCGTCTTCGGTCGCTCTGCGCCGAGAACCAATCCCATGTTCGAGCTGGGCGTGCAAAACCCTGAGATCGAAGCTCTCGAGACCGACTTTGACCGCACCTTCATGCCCGACATCATCGACCTTGTGCAGAGCAATGGTGGGCAGGTCGTTTTTGCCGCGGTGCCCATCCGCGATGGCGACCCAGCGGGACTTGCGTCGCGGAAAGACGCATTGAAGGCGTGGATGGAGGAGCGGGACGCGATGTATTTCACCATGAGTCCGGAGGAACTGCACGACCGCGACTACGGCGACGAATGGCACCTTTCTCGGAAGGGTGCCGCGCGCTACACGGCTTCGCTTGCAGAAGCCATGGAACAACAGTGGCCGCCCGCACCTCGGGCGCGCCGCCGCCCTCGCCGGAACAAGCAGATCGTCGACCCCGAACATCTCCAGGAGCTCAAGTCCCTTGGATACCTCGACGATTCTCACGACCGGGGCATGAGTCCGATGTGAAGTCCGCCGGTCACCGGGATTGTCGCTCCGGTCACGAAGGAAGCCTCGGGAGACGCCAGGAACCGCACGACCGCGGCGATTTCTGCTGGCGTTCCAGCCCTGGCGACGGCGGTGTGCGCAACGAGCCTGGCCGCCACCTCAGCGCGGACGCTAGCGCGCGTCCGCGGCGTATCCACGAAGCCCACCTCAACAAGGTTCGCGGTGAT
>Ga0315336_1002977_pt1 | contig 23926 bp, 21 predicted proteins | sample ASW5metaG_FD_204512 | JGI IMG/M metagenome (GOLD analysis project Ga0315336, IMG submission 204512) | Ammonia-oxidizing marine archaeal communities from Monterey Bay, California, United States - ASW #5 | ecosystem: Environmental > Aquatic > Marine > Intertidal zone | place: USA: California... | reverse complement strand
TGCTTCCGTCTGGTCAATGCCGACGTCTCCGATCTTTACGAGCGCGTGCCCGTGGGCACCAAGGTTATCATCCGCCAGCGTCCCGAGATCTAAGTTTCGGTTTGCATCACTTTTTTTATCGCCTGTTGAGAAGCGAGTTTCATTCATGGCTCTTTTTCCGCGCACCTTTGCCTCCGGTCTGACGGTCGGAACGATTATCGCCATTGCCGTTGCCGCCGCCGCCATCACCTATGAGCGATACGATACGCGGACGCTGAAGCGCACCATCAAGCGCGACGCGGTGTTGTGTGGCGTCAATACCGGCCTGCCTGGCTTTTCGATTCCCGACGACAAAGGCAACTGGTCCGGGTTCGATGTCGATATCTGCCGCGCTGTGGCCGCCGCGATCTTCAACGATCCGACCAAGGTGAAGTTCGTTCCGCTCGATGCCAGCGAACGCTTCAAGGAGCTGCGCAACCGCAAGGTCGATATCCTGTCGCGCAATTCCACCTGGAGCATGTCGCGCGAGACGGAATACGGCCTGAACTTCGCGGCCGTCACCTACTATGATGGCGAAGGCTTCATGGTGCGCGAGTCCCGCAAGATCGACTCCGGCCTCGAACTCGACGGCAGCAAGGTCTGCGTTCAGGCTGGCACCACCACGCAACTTAATCTCGCCGACTACTTCCGTGCCAACAATATCAAGTATCAGGAACTGAATTTCCCGAAGCTGGAAGATGTCATCAAGGCCTATGATTCAGGCCAGTGCGATACGTTGACCACGGACGTGTCGCAACTTTATGCGCTGCGGCAGCGGCTGACCAAGCCGCTCGAACACGTCATTCTCCCGGATGTCATTTCCAAGGAGCCGCTGGCCCCGGTGGTGCGGCAGCGCGACGACGAATGGCTGCTGATCGTGAAATGGACGATCTACGCGATGATTAACGCGGAAGAGCTTGGAATTAATTCCAAGAATATCGACGAAGCGCTGAAGTCGAAGAAGCCGGACGTGATGCGACTGGTCGGCACCGAAGGCGCCTACGGCCAGGAAATGGATCTCACAAAGGATTGGGCCGCGCGCATTATCCGCCATGTCGGCAACTACGGTGAGGTTTACGACCGCAATGTCGGCGAAGGATCGAAGCTGAAAATCCCGCGCGGCCTGAACCAGCTATGGAACGGCGGCGGCATCCAGTACGCACCGCCGATCCGCTAAAAGCACAACGGATAAAAAATGGCCGGGCAAAGCCCGGCCATTTTCGTTCAGACACAAAAATCTCGGATTCCTAGTACCCCTTCAGCCGCGCCAGTTGCTCGGTGTGATACGCGGTGTCGCCGAACAGCTCCTGACACACCCTCGCACGCTTCATGAAGAAGCCGATGTCGAACGCATCGGTCATGCCGACGCCGCCGTGCATCTGCACCGCTTCCTGCACCGCCAACGTTGCGGTTGAGCCCGCCTTGGCCTTGGCGACAGCTACCGCGGCGCCGGCTTTGTCGAAATCGCTATCCAGCATCTGCAAGGCCTTGATCACCGCAGCCTTGGTGATCTCAATCTCGGTGTAGAGATGCGCCGCACGGTGCTGGAGCCCCTGGAATTCGCCGATCAGCTTGCCGAACTGCTTGCGTTCTTTCAGATAGGTCACGGTGCGGGTGAAGGCTTCTTCGCTGACACCGACCATTTCAGATGCCACCGCCGCTCGGCCCATATTGAGGATGCCCTCAAGCAGCGCGCCGCCCTGATCGACCTCGCCGAGCACGCTGTCCGCCGTGACGTCGACATCGTTGAAGGTCATCCGCGCAGCATTGTGGTTATCAACCATCGCGGTCCGCTCGATCTCGATGCCTTTGGCTTTGGGATCGACCAGAAAGAGAGTCAGGCCTTCGCGTTCGCCGGGCTGGCCGGCGCTGCGAGCCGCGACGATCAACAGATCCGATGCATGACCATCGACAACCAATGCTTTCGCGCCCTTGAGCTTGAAACCGTTGCCGGAACGCACCGCCTGCATTGCCGTCTTCAGCGGCCGATGCTTAGCACCCTCGTCCACCGCAAGCGACGCAATCAGATCGCCCTTGGCGAGCCGCGAAAGATATTCCGACTTCTGCGCTGCGTTGCCGCCGCGCGTCAGCGCGGTGGCGGCAACCACGCCCGTCGACAGAAACGGCGACGGCATCAGCGTGCGGCCGATTTCTTCCATCACCACGCCAGCTTCGACAGCACCAAGCCCACTGCCTCCGAACTCTTCCGGCACGAGCAGGCCGGCAAAGCCCATATCGGCGAATGTCTTCCACAATTCACGCGAGAAGCCTGTAGCATCCTTGGTGTCGCGCAGCTTGCGCAAATGAGCCACCGGCGCCTTGTCGCTGATAAGACCGCGCGCGCTGTCGCGCAGCATTGATTGTTCTTCGTTGAGGACGAGAGCCATTTGAATATCCGGTACAGGTTGTCGTTAAAAAAAGCCGCGCAATCGAATACTTATGCGCCGGGCAGATCGAGGATGCGCTTGGCGACGATACCGAGCATCACCTCGCTGGTGCCGCCTTCGATCGAATTCGCCTTGGTGCGCAACCAGGTCCGCGCCGTCAGTCCTTCACGGGATCGCGAGCTTTCCCATTCGAGCGCATCGGCGCCACCAGCCGACATCAGGATCTCGTACCGGCGCTTGTTCAATTCGGTGCCATAATATTTCAGCGCCGACGAATAGGCTGGATGGCCCTGACCCGCTTTCGCAAGATCGACTGCGCGCTCAGAAGCGCAAGCCATTGCGGCTTCATCGACGTCGAAGGCCGCAATCTGTCCGCGCAGCATGGCATCGTCCAGCCGCCCCTGATCGTCGGTGCCGACGGAGTTTGCCGCAACCTGCCCCAGCGGACGTGCGCCGCGGCGCTCACCCACTTCGCTGATCATCGAGCGCTCATGCTGGAGCAGGTACTTCGCGACATCCCAGCCACGGTTGACCGTGCCAACCACGTGGGAGCGTGGCACGCGGACGTTGTCGAAGAAGGTCTCGCAGAACGGCGACTTTCCGGAGATCAACAGAATCGGCTTGGTCGACACGCCCGTTGATGTCATGTCGAACAGGATGAAGCTGATGCCATCATGCTTCTTGGCGCTGAAATCGGTCCGCACCAGACAGAAAATCCAGTCGGCGAAATTCGCCATCGAGGTCCAGATCTTCTGCCCATTGATAATGTAATCATCACCGTCGACATCCGCGCGCGTCTGCAGCGACGCCAGATCCGAACCGGCATTCGGCTCCGAGTAACCCTGACACCAGCGGATCAAACCTGCAGCAATCTTCGGCAGATGCTCGCGCTTCTGCGCGTCGGTGCCGTACTTCAGCAGCGCCGGTCCCAGCATCCAGATGCCGAAGCTCGACAATGGAAGCCGCGCCCCGATGGCCGACATCTCCTGACGCAGGATTTTTGTCTGCTCGGCATCGAGTCCCCCGCCGCCGTATTCTTTGGGCCATTCGGGAACGGTCCAGCCTTTGTCCCGCATCCGCTCGAACCAGAGCCGCTGCGGCTCCGACGAAAACTTTGTATTGCGGCCGCCCCAGAAGACATCGGCCTCATCTGCCACCGGCTTTCGCATTTCGGGTGGACAATTGGCGGCGAGCCACGCGCGCGTCTCGCTGCGGAATTTTTCCATATCGGTCATTCGACATTCCCTCGGCTGACAGGCCACAGCGCGACATCGCGCGGCCATTGTTTATTTTCTGGGCCGGACTGTACTGTCCGCTTGGCGGATTTCAATATCTCGCTGACGCGAAAGCCGTCCTGCCTTCGATATGGTAGCCATGCGCTGTAACACGGGCCGCATCCGGCACGGCTACCGCGTTTAAAACAGAGGAACCACCATGCGCCTGAAAACCCTTTCGCCTAGCGAAATGAGCGCCGATCAAGCGAGCATTTGCGAAGAATCCCTTTCAGGTAAACGCGGCACGATCACGCCGCCGCTGCGAGCCTGGATTCATGCCCCCGAAGTTGCACGACACGCCAGCCGGCTCGGTGCATTCCTGCGTTACGACACGTCACTCGGACCACGCTTGTCCGAACTTGCGATCCTCGTGACGGCGCGGCACTGGAGCGCGCAGTTCGAATGGTATGCGCACAAGAAGCTGGCGCTCGCGGCAGGGCTCGATCCGAATATCATTGCCGCCATCAATCATCGCCACGTCCCCGATTTCAATGACCAGAAAGCTCAACTGGTCTACGAGTTCAGCGAATCGTTGCACGAAAATCACAACGTACCGAAGCTGCTCTACGACAAGGCCATCCAGATGCTTGGTGAGACCGGCGTGGTCGAACTGGTCGGGTTGCTGGGGTACTATTCGCTGGTGTCGATGACCCTCAACACGTTCGAAGTTGGACTGCCCGAGGGCGAAACCTGCGATCTTGTGCCGTGATGGCCGCACTCATACATCACTGAGAGCGACGCATCGCATCACGCGGAGAAACTTGGTATGCCTCAGGAAACTAGCACGGCCAGCGCAGCGAATTTCAGGCCGGTGACCGCTGGGACGCGCATCGGCCATGTCCATTTGAAAGTCGCGGATCTCGACCGCGCGCTTGGCTTTTATCAAGGCGTGCTCGGCTTCGAACTGATGCAGCGCTATGGCGATCAGGCCGCCTTCATTTCTGCGGGCGGCTATCATCATCACATCGGACTCAACACCTGGCACAGCAAGGGCGGCAAGCCACCTCCGGACGGCACCACGGGGCTTTTTCACACCGCTATTCTCTATCCGACCCGCGCAGCGCTGGCCGACGCCCTGCATCGGGTGCTGTCCGCAGGCATCATGCTGGATGGCGCCAGCGATCACGGCGTTAGCGAAGCGCTGTATCTGCGCGATCCGGATGAGAATGGCGTCGAACTCTATTGGGATCGGCCCGAGGCTGCATGGCCGCGTCATCCGGACGGGACACTGGCGATGTTCACCCACCGGCTCGATGTCGAGGCGCTGCTGCGAGACCGAGAAGCCTGATCAAATCGTCTGCGGCACCTTCGCCCGGATCAGCACAATCGCAGCCGCGATCAGTTGGAGCGCCGCACAGGCATAGAACGGCACGGCGTAGCTGCCGAACGCATCCCGCAGCAAGCCTACGATGCCCGGCCCGAAGGCGTAGGTGAACTGGCAGATCGCCGTGACCAAGCTCACCAGCACGCCGAACGCCGCCGGGCTGAATTCGCGCTGCACGATCATTGACGGCAGCGTAATCATGTTGCCGACGGAAAACCCGAACACGGCACTGGCAGCGATCAAGGCGGCTTCGTTTCTGGTATTGATCATCACAATCAACGCGAGCGCCTGACTGATCGCGGACACCGCGGCCGCCTTGCGCTGATCCATCCGGTCAACCACGATGCCGAACAATACGCGGCCCACCACGGCCATCGCTGTCATCAACGCCACCGCAATGCTGGCACGCTCGCGACCGATGATCGGGTCCAGAAACGAAATCTGATGCACGATGAAGCCGACCTGCGCAATCAAGAGCAGCGAGAACGGCACGGTAATGGTCCAGAACGACAGACTACGAAACGCTGCGCTGCGCAACTGCGTAATCGACTGCTCGGCAGGTGCGGGGGGCGTGGCGAACGCATCCGCGGGCGGCAGCGCGCGCTTCGGCGGCGCGCCAACCCAGATCAGAATCGCCGGTATCGCCAGCACCACGATCACCAGTGCTGCGCCGATCGACGTCGCAGGAAATCCGAACTTGCCAATGGCGCCGACCAGCAACGGTACACCGAGCACACCGCCGCAGCTTGCGCCATTCAAGGCAAGACTGATCGCCATGCCGCGCTTCTTGTCGAACCACAATCCCAGCGTATTGTTGATCGCGGCGAGACTGGTGCCGGCCCAGCCAAAGGCAATCAGCGTATAAGCGACGTACAATTGCCACGGCGACGTAATCTGCCCGACCAGCGCGGTGCCTGCGGCGATCGCGATGATGCCGCAGATAAACAGACGGCGCGGCCCCAGCATCCGGATCGCCTCGCTAACGAATACAACCAGAACCGCACTGAACAGATAGTAACAGGTGGTCGCGGTCGAAATCAGCGACGCCGGCCAGCCATGGGCCCGTTGCAATTCGGCAAGATAAACACCCTGCCCGTAAAAGCCCGCGCCCCATGCAAACGTCGCAACCAGAAAGCAGACCCCGACAACCGGCCAGCCTTCATAGCGGATCGATGTTTCGTCGATGATTTTCTCATTCGCGGCTGGGCCAGTGTGAGGCACAGTCATATCCCGGCATTTCCTCGCGAGAGCTCGGCGCTCTTCTCGTTTTAATGGCCCCGATGGGACCGTCAGCATCTGTCAGGATGCTGATCGCGGCGTCAAGCGAGACATCGCCATCGCCCGCTCATCCGAGACTGGAGGTTGGCCCGCTTTAGCGGAGACGCGGGCGATTACGCCTTCGCGGCGTTGTAGAAAAAGCGCTCCCGGAAGACCTTGTCGCCGCGCCATTCCTGCATGGCGATTTCGTCGACATGGCGGGTCTTGCCGCCGAGATCTGTCATGTCGAAATTCCAGTGGATCATGACGTAATCGCCTTCCACCACGGAGACCAGCGCCTTGGAGCGAACCTCTTTCATCTGCGCGAGAATGCCCCGTTCAAATGCCACCAGCCCGTCCCGGCCGACACGCGGCGGCGATGTGTTTTCCTGCATGCTGGCATCTTCGGTGTAGTAGCGCTCGATGGCACCGGCGTGGTCGCCGCTTTCGACCACTGCTATGAACTCGTCAACGCGTGCGCGTGTCGGCATAAGGATCTCCCGGCAGAAGGCGCCGGGAGAGAATCATAATTTCAGTTTCGTGCAAAGGGAGTTCGGGATCAGACCAGCGGCTTACTCGTACAGATACCCGACCGGCTTGCCTTCGGTCCGCAGCGGGCGAACGTCCTTGCCGGTGATGATCTTACCGGCCAGACCGTCGATCTCGTCGCGCTGTGTTGGTGTCCAACTGCGAAGACTTTCCATGCCCTTCAGAAGGCCGAGCCGAAGAACTTGGGTATTTTCACCCAGCCCCGTGAGCGTGATTGAGGTCTTGCCGGCCGTCACCACGTCTCCGGTCCCAAGCTCAATCGTCTTGCCCGCGCTATCCTTGAATTCGGCCGTCCCGCGGATGACGCGATAAATAACAACCTCGCCTTTCGCGAAAAACGCGGCGTCCGCCATTGCCGAAGTGCTTTTCGGCAACAGCGACTGGCCACGCGGATCGGTTGCAATGATGTGACCGGTGACAAGATGACCGCTCGGAACTTCAATTCCGATATCGCGCACGTGAACAGGCATAGCGGACTTGATCGCACCGTCAGCGAGCAGTTTGAACAGCGCGTCCAATGCCAGCGGGTCCTGAAGCCAAAAGCCCGCATCGGCTGGGCGATCATGCAGCGGGTGGCTCCAGGCCACACGTGGTGTTTCGGCTTCGTCGATCTGATCCGGCCCCACAATCGTCGGGTTCGGGAAGGTGGTCGGATCGGTAATGAAGGCTTCGAGAAATTTTCCGGAATAGCCCGTCGACATCGGGTCCGGCACCACCGTCTGCGGCGTCTTCAGATTTTCTTCAGTCGGCAAACCGGACCATGTGTAAAAAAGCTGGCGATGCACGATCGCGCTTTGCAGCATCACCGCGCCGGGACCGACATAATAAAATTGGCCATCGTAATCGAACGTGAACAGACCCGACGTCACCAGCACGAGCTGGAATCCGCCCGGCGGCAGATGAAGATGGAAATCGGTGGGGCCTGTGTCCTCGCGGTAGATCGGGAGATTTGTCGCGACCTCATGCAGGAGCAAGGTTTCGTTGTTGGCGTGGAAGCCTTCGTTCGCGCGGCTATAGAGTGCTTGCGGACGATAGGTCGGCTCGTATGTCGTATCCTTGTGGCGATCGATGGCCACGAAATCCTGATGGTTCAGGCGAAGGGGTTCGCCGTTCGGGCGTGTAAGACCCGTTGATTTCAGATCGATCGTAGCATGCACATTCATGGCATTCTCCAATCCAGGCGGGGCACCCCGACCCAGTTGTTTCTGCAATAGATCATGCGAATTCTGCGCCAGCGGCCGCTTCAAGAATGCGCGTCGCGTGAGGAAGTTTTACGCAGCGAAAGATGTGGCTGTGTCAGTGGAGGATTCGAAACGGCGAGACGAGGCGCGGCGCTACCGCGCACCTCAAACATGCCGCGCGACGCCTGGCGTCCCAGAACAGCATCGCTTTAAGCACGCGCGCGCATCGGCAACCGGCCTAGCGATCAGGCAGTTGCGCGCAACCGATGCCTAATATTCCACCTCCAGTTCCTCTATTTCCGCCGGCTCAAGCCGCGCGGCGTCCACCCACTCCTGCATTTCAGGGAGGCTCATCACCCGTTTTGCATAGCTCGCCAGCGTTGGACCTACCTGCACGTCGTAAGTCAGGAAGCGCGTTACCACCGGCGCATACATCGCGTCGGCCATCGAGCGATGCCCGAACAGGAAAGGCCCGCCGGATTTTTCCAGGCAATCGCTCCAGATCGCGCAGATCCGGTCAATGTCGGCCTGCGCGCGAGACCAGACCTTGAAGCCCGGAAAATGCCCTTTGATGTTCACCGGCAGCGACGCCCGCAGCGTCGTGAAGCCCGAATGGATCTCGCCGCAGATCGAGCGGCAATGCGCACGGGGAACGCGCGCAGAGGGCAACAAACCCGCATCAGGCATGAGATCGTTGAGGTATTCGCCAATCGCCAGGGTGTCCCAGACGGTCGCACCATCATGGCGCAGGCACGGCACCAGGATCGACGATGACAGCAGCAGGATTTCCGCCCGCGCCGATGCATCGTCCGCCGCGGTGACAATCTCGTCGAATTCCAGTCCTGAAAACTTGGTCAGCAGCCAGCCGCGCAGCGACCATGATGAGTAGTTCTTGCTGCTGATGGTCAAAGTGGCCTTAGCCATGGTCGCCCTCCTCACCCCTGCACATCGAAAAGGCAGGTCGATTCCCGCCCGCTAGCGCCCGCGCCTGCCCGTTGTTTAAGCGCTTGCTCCTTTTACACACAGCAAACGACATGCCAGTCCGAATGGCCGATTGACGGAGGCTTGGCGTCAAGTTTGCATGGCACAAAGCAAGGGAATGTGCCGGATGTCTCCAATGATGTATCAGACCTATCAGAACACGATGGACATGACGGCCCCGTGGCGAAGCGGGGCCTCAACGGTGTTGTCCTATCTGAAAATGCTGCCCGAAGGCATTTCGGACAAGGTGTTCGGACGAGCCGCCGCCGCGCTCGAATTGGTCTCGCGCAGCTCACTGACTTACAAACGGCCTGAATACGACATCAAGCCCGTTGCAGTCGGCAACCACGAATGGCCGGTGATCGAGGAAGTCCCGTTCGCGACGCCGTTTGGTTCGCTGCTGCATTTCAAGAAGGAAGGCGCGCCGGATCAGCCGAAGCTGTTGCTGGTCGCACCGATGTCAGGTCACTTCGCGACGCTACTGCGCGGCACCGTGCAGACGCTGCTGCAGGATCACGACGTCTACATTACCGACTGGCACAATCCGCGCGACATTCCGCTTGATCAGGGCAAGTTCGGTCTCGACGAATACACCGAGCATCTCATCACATTTATGGACCAGCTTGGCCCGAAGTCGCATATGGTCGCGGTGTGCCAGCCGTCGGTGTCGGCGCTCGCCGCCTGCGCCATCATGTCGGAAGACAATCACCGCGCGCGTCCGGCAAGCCTCACTCTGATGGCAGGACCGATCGACACGCGCATCCAACCGACCAAAGTCAACGAGTTCGCGACCTCCAAACCGCTGAAGTGGTTCGAGGACAATCTCATCAACTACGTGCCGATGCAGTGCAAAGGCGCTTTCCGCAAGGTTTATCCCGGCTTCATTCAGGTCACCGCGTTCGTGTCGATGAATCTCGAACGGCACGTCAAGTCGCACAAGGATTTGCTTGAGCATCTGGCAAAGGGCGAGGTGGAGAAGGCTGACACCATCAAGACCTTCTACGACGAGTATTTCGCGGTGATGGACCTGCCGGCAGACTTCTATATCGACACGATCCGCGACGTGTTTCAGGAGCACCTGCTACCGCAAGGCAAGCTGACCTATAAGGGACGCCCGGTGAATCCGGCGTCCATCAAGAAGATGGGTCTGATGACGGTGGAAGGCGAGAAGGACGACATTTGCTCGATCGGGCAGACGCTGGCCGCGCAGGACCTTTGCACAGGCGTGCGCGCCTATCGCAAGGTGCATCACATGCAGGCAGGCGTCGGCCATTACGGAGTCTTTAGTGGCCGGAAATGGAATAATGAAATCTATCCGCTGCTGCGGGATTTCATTCACGTCAACTCCTGACGGCATTCACTCTCGGCACAGAAAAATGGCCGCCTGCAAGCAGGCGGCCAGTTTGAGGAAGAATGGCCGACCGCGGAATTGCGGGCGGACCACTCTCAGACGACGTCAAACCTGAAATCACAATACCGGTTTCCCGGCTCGGGACGCTGCGACATTCATTCACACGCCCGACGGATGACCGCCGTGCGCGACAATGGCTGCGACAGCTGCGGCATTATGCCTTGGCTTCGTGGCCGCGAGCGCGCGCATGATCCACGTCAACAGCGACGAAAGAACCGGCGCTTGCGCTTGGTCAAGGGTCTGCATGGCTCTGATCCTCCTGTTCGCTGCACGCCGATTGCGTTCAACCTTGCTGAAGGTAGACCTGGCTATGATTTTAGCAAACGAGTAGTTCTGCATGTTGATATCGATTTTATCGATATCAACATGAGCCTGCTGTTTGCACTCGACGTGCGCGACGCGCATCTTTCGCGGCGGCGTCAGGCCAACGACGACTGCGCGGACTTACTCCGCCAGCGCCTTCATCTCCTTGTAGAGATCGGATTTTCCCTCGAAGCCGATACCCGGCAAATCCGGCATGGTGATGTGGCCGTCCTCAACGCGCACGCCATCCGGGAAGCCGCCATAGGGCTGAAACAGATCCGGATAACTTTCATTGCCGCCAAGACCCAGACCCGCCGCGATGTTCAGCGACATCTGATGCCCGCCGTGCGGCACGCAACGCGACGGCGACCAGCCGTGGGTCTTTAAAACGTCGAGCGTGCGCTGGTATTCGCAAAGCCCGTAGGACAGCGCGCAGTCGAACTGCAGCCAGTCGCGATCCGGGCGCATCCCGCCATGACGAATGAGATTGCGCGCATCCTGGTGGCTAAACAGATTTTCGCCCGTTGCCATCGGGCCGGGATAAAAATCTGCCATCGCGGCCTGCAATGCGAAGTCGAGTGGATCGCCGATTTCTTCGTACCAGAACAACGGATACTCCCGTAGCATCTTGGCATAAGCGATAGCGGTCTCCAGATCGAAACGTCCGTTCGCATCGACGGCGAGTTGGGCCTGCGAACCGATTTCCTTCAACACGGCTTCAATGCGTTTCTGATCCTCGGCCAGCGGAGCGCCACCGATTTTCATTTTCACGACGTTGTAGCCGCGGTCCAGATAACCGCGCATTTCCTTGCACAGCGCGTTGTTGTCTTTGCCGGGATAATAGTAGCCGCCTGCCGCATAGACGAACACACGCGGATTGGCTTCGCGCTTGTGGCGCTCTGCCAGCAGGCGAAAAAGCGGCTTGCCCGCGATCTTCGCCACCGCATCCCACACCGCCATATCCAGCGTGCCAACCGCAACCGAACGCTCGCCGTGCCCGCCGGGCTTTTCGTTCGACATCATCGCCGCCCAAACCTTGTCCGGATCGATGTTGTCACCGGTCGCATCGAGCAGAGATTTCGGATCTGCTTCCAGAATGCGCGGCGCGAAGCGCTCGCGGATCAGTCCGCCTTGCCCGTAACGGCCGTTGGAATTGAATCCATATCCGACCACGCGTTCTCCATCCCGCACGACATCTGTCACGACCGCGACAAGGCTCGTCGTCATCTTGGTGAAATCGATATAGGCGTTGCGGATCGGGGACGAAATCGGCTTGGTGATTTCGCGGACATCGACGATGCGAACGGACATGGCAGGAAATTCTCCGCTTGAGATGAGATGGCAGCTTTAGCAGAAAATCTCGTCCGAGATGACCGGATAGCACGGTCGGGCCATGCTTATTCGCAGTAGCGTTTGCCGTTCGTGTAAAAACAGAAAGGCGAGCTATCCGTCGCAGGCGCGATTTCCCTGGCGATGTTCCGGCGGTTCCAGATCGCACGGCGCTGGTATTTCGACAGACGCGGCGCGGGAGCTGTACAGCGGCTGCTGAGCTTTTCATCCGTGACGGGGACCCAGAGGGCCTTGGTGCCGTCCAGAGTGCATGTCTGCATCATGGCTTTCTGCACGCAGACGGTGGCGCCTTCGCTGTAATTCTTGCTGTTGTAAACGCACAGGAGCGCGGCTGGCTTTGATTCGACCGAAATCTTTGGGTCGGCCGCAGGCTTCTGCTCCTGCGGCGTTTGCGCGGCAGCAGGCAGGCCAAGCAAAACAAGAAAGCACAGCGAAAGGATGCGCATCATTCTTTGACTTTAGCGCGGCTTAAGCCATTCAAGAAGCTTGCGGCGCGAAAATGCTTAAGAAAAAAGATCCCAAATACCTTCAAATAAAGGGCGAACGCAGTTCCCGGCCCGGCAGAACGCCGGACCGGATATCGCGATCGCGTATTACTTGGTCAGCGGGCAACCGGAGTCCTTCGCCGACGGGAACGCCTTGTCGCCCGGCACCACTGCAAGCTGCTTGTAGTAATCCCATGGCTTCTTGGACTCGGATGGCTTCTTGACCTCGAACAGATAGAGGTCGTGAACCATGCGGCCGTTTTCGAGAACCTTGCCGCCCTGCGCGAAGTCGTCATTCACCGGCAGCTCTTTCAGCTTCTTGGCAACCGCCTCGGTGTCCTTGGTCCCCGCTGCCTTGACGGCCTTCAGGTACTGCAAGGTTGCCGAATAAGTGCCGGCCTGAATCATGTTCGGCATCCGGCCGGTGCGCTTGAAGAACTTCTCACCGAAGTTTCGCGACTTGTCATCGCGATCCCAATAATAGCCCTCGGTCAGCACAAGACCCTGCGCCGCCTCGAGGCCGAGGCCGTGGACTTCAGCAGCGGTCAGCAGAAGGCCCGCGAGTTTCTGGCCGCCCTTGACGATGCCGAATTCCGCCGCCTGCTTGATCGAGTTCGTGGTGTCGAGACCGGCATTGGCAAGCCCGATGATTTTCGCTTTCGAGCTCTGAGCCTGCAGAAGGAACGACGAAAAATCCGAGGAGTTCAGCGGAATGCGGACCGCGCCCAGCACCTTGCCGCCCTGCGCCTTGACGAGGTCGCCGGTGTCTTTTTCAAGCGCGTAGCCGAACGCGTAGTCAGCGGTCATGAAGAACCACGTATCGCCGCCGGCCTGCACCAGCGATCCACCGGTACCGACCGCAAGCGCATGCGTGTCGTAGGCCCAATGGAAACCATAGGGCTGGCACGCATCGCCGGTCAGGCGCGACGTCGCCGCACCCACCACGATGTCGATCTTCTTCATCTGCCTTGAGAGATCGTGCACCGCGAGCGCGACCGACGATGTGGTCAGTTCGGTAATCATGTCGACGTTCTCGACCTCATACCAGCGGCGCGCAATGCTGACGCCGAGATCGGGCTTGTTCTGGTGATCGGCGGAGATCACTTCGATCTTCTGGCCGAGCACCGAGCCGCCGAACTCCTCGACAGCCATCTTGGCTGCTTCGAAAGACCACTTGCCGCCGTAATCGGCGTAGACGCCGGATTGATCGTTCAGAATACCGATCTTGACGCCTTGCGCCGCCGCCGGCAGCGCTGTTGTAAGGGCAAAAGCTGCGGCCGCGGCCGCCAGAAATTTCGATGTCATATAACGCTCCCAATTTATTTTTGTTTGAGGCCGGATTCTTGCGTAAGACGACGTGTTTTATCCGGCATCGGGTTTGCGGTCATTGAAACTTTAGCTGCGGTCCGGCGGAATAAACGTCGCATGCATCTCGTATTGCGGCGCACCACGACCGATCGCGTTCACGGCGCGCCGGCATCGCCGATCACTCAGCGAATTAATGGCCCGGCCTGAACCGGCCCGCGGACAGTTTGCGGAACCGCACGCCCTTGCCGTCGGCAAGGCGCGTGGCCTCGTAGCCGCCGTCGCGGATGGCATCGCGCTGCGGCCGGGCATTTTCAGGGTTGCGCTCTTTCTCCCACCAGGACGCCCGCTGCGACGCGCGCGGCAATGCGAAACCGAGAATATCTTCGATCTCTTCCAGGCTCAGAACGAATTCGGTTTTGGTCTGTTGTGAGAGATACTCACGAAGCGGATCGTAGTCGCCCAATCCGGCGCTCCATTAGGTTGTAAACCAGCGTGCGAGCCGATAGGTACGTCGCATCGCCTCTCTTGAACAGAGCTTTCCGTGAATCTGTTTGTCTTTGGCCTCGGTTTCAGCGGCAGAACCATCGCGGAACGCCGTATGGCGCGTGGCGATCATGTCGCCGGAACCGTGCGGACACGGAACAAGGCGCAGGGCCTGGTGGCCGCTGGCCTGTCCGCGCGGGTGTTCGGACCGGATGGGCATGACAATGCCATCGACACAGATCTTGCCGAGAGCGATGCGCTGCTGATCTCGGTGCCGCCGGGCACCGGCGGCGATCCGGTGCTGGCGGCCTACGCCAGACAGATTGCGGCCGCGCCGAAGCTGCGCTGGATCGGCTACCTCTCGACCATCGGCGTCTACGGCGATCATCAAGGCGCATGGGTCGACGAACAGACACCTGCGACACCCACCAATGCCCGCTCGCGCGAACGTGCGGATGCCGAACAGGCGTGGCTTGCCTTCGGTGCTGCGAACAATATCGCCGTTCAGATTTTTCGACTCGCAGGCATCTACGGTCCGGGGCAAAGCCAACTCGTGCAACTTGCGCGCGGTGCAGCACGGCGCATCGTTAAACCCGGACAGGTGTTCAACCGTATTCATGTCGAGGATATCGCGCGCGCGGTGGACGCATCGCTCAAGCGGCCGCGTGCAGGCGCGATCTACAATGTCACCGACAACGAACCGGCCCCGCCGCAGGACGTGGTGAGCTTCGCCGCGTCGCTCTGCGGCGTCGAACCGCCGCCCAAGATCAGCCTTGACGATGCGGGTCTCACCGAGATGGGCCGTTCGTTCTACGCCGAGAGCAAGCGCGTGCGGAACGATCTGCTGCGCAACGAACTCGGCGTCACGCTGGCCTACCCGACCTATCGCGAGGGGCTGACGGCGCTCCGCGCAGCCGGCGACGGGCCGCGCTGAGCGGCATTACGCCGCCTTTGCAGCCTGTGCTTTCTGGATCGCTTCCCAGATTTTCACCGGCGTCAGCGGCGTCTGCAGTGACGTGATGCCGAGTTCGCTCAGCGCATCCATCACGCCGTTGACGATGCACGGCGGCCCGCCGATCGCGCCGGATTCGCCGCATCCTTTTGCGCCCAGCGGATTGGTCAGGCATGGTGCGGAATCGTCGAGGGTCACATCGATATTCTGCGGCATGTCGCTGGCGCGCGGAATGCAGTAATCCTGATAGCTCGCGGTGAGCAATTGCCCCGAGGAATCGTAGACCACGCCTTCATACAAAGCCTGCCCGATCCCCTGCGCCACGCCACCATGAACCTGACCGGTCACCAGCATCGGATTAATGGCGACGCCGACATCGTCCACCGTGGTGTAACGCACCACGCGGGTCACCCCGGTTTCAGGATCGATCTCGACTTCGCTGATGTGAGTGCCGTTCGGCCAGGTCGGCCCGTCCACGTTACCCTGGCTGTCGACGCTGAGGCGTGCATCCTTTTCGCCCTTCGCCAGATCGAACAGACTGACGCGACGATCGGTGCCGACCACCGTCAGGAAGCCGTCGCCATACTCGATGTCACCGACCGACGCCTCCAGAACATGCGAGGCCTTGTCGCGCGCTTTCTGAATCAAATCGCCGGCCGACACCACAGTGGCCGTGCCGCCAACGAACAGCGAACGCGAGCCAACGCTGCCGCCGCCGGTCGCCTTGTCGGTGTCGCCCTGAACCACGTCGATCCGGTCCATCGGGATGCCGAGCGCGCCTGACACCATTTGTGCATAGCTGGTCTGAAGTCCCTGCCCCATCGCCTGCGTGCCGGAGTGCAGCACCACACGGCCTTCGACCGTCGCGGACAGGGTGACCGTCTCTGTATGAACGCGGCCACCGGTCCATTCGATGTAACTGGTCAGGCCGCGCCCATAGAGCAGGCCTTTCTTCTTCGCGGCTTTCTTGCGCGCGTTGAATCCGTCCCAATCCGCCAGCTTCGAGGCACGCTCCATCATGTGCGCGAACGCACCGCTGTCGTAAACTTCGCCGACTGCGTTTTTGTAAGGCAATTGCGACGGCTTGATGTAGTTGACCTTGCGGATCTGGCGCGGGTCCATACCGATCTGGCGCGCTGCGGCATCCATCAGCCGCTCCACGATGAAGACCGCCTCCGGCCGTCCTGCGCCGCGATAGGGGCCGGTCGGTGCGGTATGGGTCAGCACCGCCTTGATGTCGAAATGGATCAGCGGAAGATCGTAAACGCCGGTCGCGACGAACGGTCCAAGCACCAGCGGAATGATCACGCCGGCCCCGGTGAGATACGCACCTGTGCCGCCAAGCGAGCGCACGCGGAACGCCAGCACGCGGCCTTTCTCGTCGAGCGCAAATTCGCCGGTCGACGTGAGATCGCGGCCATGCGAGCCGCCGACGAAATCATCGATGCGATCGCCGCGCCAGCGCACGGTGCGCTTCAGCTTGGTGGCTGCGTAGGCGACGATGCCATCCTCCGGATAGAGATTGACCTTGTGGCCGAAGCCTCCACCAATGTCGCCGACCAGCACATGGACGCTGTCCTTCGGGCGCTTGAGCACAACATCCGAGAGAATGTCGCGCGTCGCGGTTGGCGTCTGGGTCTGGACATGAAGCGTGAGACGGCCGGTCTTCTTGTCGACCTCCGCCATGTTGCTGCGTGGCTCCATTGCAGACGGCACCAGCCGCTGGCTGGTGATATCGAGCGAGACAACGTGCTTTGCCTTGGCAAAGGCAGCCTCGGTCGCCGCCGCATCGCCATAGCTCATTGCCGCAGCGATGTTGTCCGGGGCTTCGGCCCAGACCACAGGCGCGCCGGGCGCCAGTGCCTCGGCCGGACTGACCGAAGCAGGCAGGATTTCGTAATCGACAACGATGGCCTCGGCTGCCGTCTGCGCGTCGGCTCGCGATGTCGCGAGCACAGCGGCGACCGGCTCGCCGGCAAAGCGCACGACATCATGTGCCAACAATCGGCGCGGCGGCGCTGCCATCGGCGATCCGTCCGGCCGCTTGAAGATCGGCAAGGTCGGAATGGTCCCGATATTGTCTGTAACCAGATCTGCCCCGGTATAGACAGCCTCGACGCCCTCCATGGCCAGTGCAGCGCTGGTGTCGATTGCCGCGATCTTCGCGTGAGCGTGGGGGGAGCGCAGCACATAGAGCCACAACGCGCCGTCCTGCGGCTTGTCGTCGATGAAATGTCCCTGCCCTGTGAGAAGCCGTTGATCCTCAAGACGCTTGACGGACTGGCCCGCGCCGAAGCGCAGGTTGGAGGGCAAAATATTCATCGATATTCCTTTAAGCAGATTGGACGCAAGCAAAGCCGCCGGACAGGCGGCACCCGGTCCCGATACCGCGTTCCGCATAGCACAATCAGGCAGGGGGAGTTGAGTCCGTGGAATGGTTTTCCGCCATGCGCCGGAAGTGGGGCTTTCATGGTCCCACAGCTCTGCCCCGACCTTGCATGTCCGCCCGCTCAGATTAAGGTCGCCGCATGAACGAGATGCTCCGCGCCAAGTCCCTGCCGCCAAAATCTGTACCTCAGCGGGTCGCGGCGACCGCCTGCCCGCACGATTGCCCGTCGACCTGCGCGCTGGAGGTCGAGATCCTCGACGAGCACACTATTGGCCGCGTGCGCGGCGCGCGGGACAACGGCTATACCGCAGGGGTCATCTGCGCCAAGGTCGCCCGTTACGCCGAACGCATCCACCATCCCGACCGGCTCATGAAGCCGCTGGTCCGGACCGGCGCAAAGGGCTCCGGAACTTTCGCGCCGATCTCATGGGACGCTGCGCTGGATCTGGTCGCCGAGAAATTTCTGCAAGCCGAGGCGCGCTACGGGTCCGAGACGGTCTGGCCCTATCAGTATGCCGGGACCATGGGCCTTGTGATGCGCGACGGCATCAACCGTCTGCGCCATGCCAAAAAGTATTCCGGCTTCCATTCTACCATCTGCGTCAATCCGGCATGGACCGGCTTCGTCGCCGGAACCGGCAAGCTCGCCGGACCCGATCCGCGCGAAATCGCGAAATCCGATTGCGTGGTGATCTGGGGGACCAATGCGGTCAGCACCCAGGTCAACGTCATGACCCACGCGACGCGGGCACGAAAAGAACGTGGCGCGAAGATCGTCGCGGTCGACGTTTACATGAACGGCACCATGGAGCAGGCCGACCTTGCGGTGCTGCTACGTCCGGGCACCGACGGCGCGCTCGCCTGCGCGGTGATGCATTGCCTGTTTCGCGACGGCAAGGCGGATCGGGATTTTCTCGCGCAGCATACCGATGCGCCGCTCGAACTTGAACAGCATCTGCGCAGCCGCAGCCCCGAGTGGGCCTCGAAAATCACCGGCTGCCCGGTCGAGACCATCGAGGAATTTGCCAGGCTGGTGGGCGATACGCCGCGCACCTACTTCCGCCTCGGCTACGGTTTCGCGCGTTCACGCAACGGTGCCGCCAACATGCACGCCGCGAGTTGCATCGCTGCGGTGACCGGCGCATGGCGTCACGAAGGCGGCGGCGCATTCCACAACAACGGCGCGATTTATCACTGGGACCGCTCGCTGATTGAAGGACTCGACGTTGTCGATCCGTCGATCCGCGCGCTCGACCAGTCGCGCATTGGAGCGATCCTGTGCGGCGACGCCGACGCTCTGTTCAACGGACCGCCGGTGACGGCGATGCTGATCCAGAACACCAACCCGGTGTCGGTCGCGCCGGAGCAAACGCGTGTCAAGCAGGGTTTTGCGCGCGAGGATCTGTTCGTTTGCGTGCATGAGCAGTTCATGACCGAGACGGCGAAAGCCGCCGATCTCGTGCTGCCCGCCACCATGTTCATGGAGCACGACGACGTCTATCAGGGCGGCGGCCATCAATACATTATTGCCGGGCCAAAGCTGATCGAACCGCCCGGCGAATGCCGCTCCAATCACGACGTGATCGCGAACCTCGCCAAACGGCTTGGCGCCGAGCATCGCGGATTCGACATGACGCCGCGCGAGATCGTCGACTGGACGTTGCAGAAGTCTGGCTGGGGCACGCTGGAAAACCTTGAGCGCGAACGCTGGATCGACTGCCAGCCGGATTTCGAAACAGCGCATTACACCAAGGGCTTTGCGTGGCCTAACGGCAAATTTCGTTTCAAGCCAGACTGGCCGACCGTGCCGTTCCGCAGTCCGGGACTCTCGGGTCCGGTGGATGACCTGCCGCAGTTGCCGGATCATTGGACGGTGATCGAGGAGGCCGACGAAAATCATGAGTTTCGTTTGGCGACATCCCCGGCGCGCAATTTCCTCAACTCGACGTTCACCGAGACGCCCACTTCGCTCGGCCGTGAGCAGCGGCCGACAGTGATGATCCATCCCGACGATGCAGCAGCGCTGTCGATTGCAGACGGCAGCAAGGTGATCCTCGGCAATCAGCGCGGCGAAGTTCGCATTCATGCCAAGATCTTCGAGGGCGTGCGCCGCGGCGTGCTGATTGCGGAATCGATCTGGCCCAACGACGCGTATGAAGATGGGCGCGGCATCAACACGCTGACCGGGGCAGACCCGATCGCACCCTATGGCGGGGCTGCGTTTCACGACAACCGGGTCTGGATCAAACCCGCAGCGTAAGAAGCTTCCGAGCGCAGACTTTCATCCCATCCAGCTTCGGATCAGCATGTAGATCGCGACACAGGAAATCACGCCGACGAAGATATCGTTGAGTAACCTCCGTCTGCCCGCAAGCAAATGTGCTGATTTCACGCCGATATACCCGCCGGCCAGGCCACCGGCGATAAACACGGCAGTCAACGGCCAATCGACCAGCCCAGAGAAGGCATAGCTCGTCGCTGTGGTCAGTCCAAAAGCCAGTACAGCCACCAGCGACGAACTCACCGCATACACCAGCGGCATGTCGGTCGCAAAAACAAGAGCCGGTACGATCAGGAAGCCGCCGCCGATGCCGAAGAAGCCGGACAACATTCCGGTCGCAAGCCCGAGACCCGCGAGCAGCGGGGCATTGGCCTTGCTCAAGCGCACGGATTGATTGCCCTCGTGATCGCGACGCCGCCGCATCAGGGCAGCGATCACCAACATCAGAACCGCGAACATCGTCAACAGACGCTGCCCGTCGACCATCTTGCCGACCAGCGATCCGAGAAATGCTCCGACAACACCGGCACCTGCAAGCACTGATGCGCACCCCCACTTCACCATGCCCGAGCGTGCATGAATGATCAGGTTGAACGCAGCACTTGCTGCAACGGCAAGCGAACTGGTGCCGATCGCCACATGCGCGTTTGGGACGCCGACCAGATAAACCATCAGGGGCACCGCCAGAATCGATCCGCCGCCGCCGACGAGACCCAGCGTAAAGCCGACAAGGCTGCCCGATGCCGCTCCGAGAAGGCCCTGCACCACGGATATCATGCAAAGAACATCATGCTGATCGCCCCGCCGGCGGTTCATCCCGCCGTGCTGTTTCCTTTGAACCCGGACAGCATGACATGATTTCAAAGCAGGAACATCCGCAACTGCGCGATCCGGCAGCTTTCAACAGATCCGTAAGGCCGCATAGACGCTTGAGACCAGCCGCCGCCCGCTACACGGACGGCCTGTTCTCCCAGTACGGATCGCGCAGCTTGCGCTTGAATATCTTGCCGCTGGCTTCGCGCGGCAAGGCATCGAGGAATTCGATGTCCTTTGGCACCTTGAAGTTCGCCAGCCGCTTGCGAAGATAATCCTGCACATCTTTCGGCGTCAGCGCGACGCCATTATCCCGCTCGATACAGGCCATCAGCCGCTCGCCGAACTCCTCGTCGGGAATACCGAACACCGCGCAGTCGCGCACCCCGTCCATGCCGATCAGGGTGTTCTCGATCTCCGCGGGATAGATATTGACGCCGCCGGAGATCACCATGTCGCGCTTGCGGTCGCACAGGAATAGATAGCCGTCTTCGTCGAGATAGCCGACGTCGCCGACGCTGATCAGGCCTTCGCGGCCGGCTTCCTCGCGTGCGCCTGCCTTGCGGTGATAATCGAAATCCGGAATCGCGGTTTGCCGCATGAAAATCTCGCCTATCTCGTTGGCGCCACGAGGCTCGCCGTTCGGCCCGAAGATCTTGACGATGCCGCCTTCGATGGCGCGGCCGACCGTACCGGGCTTCGCCAGCGCCTCCTGCGCCGAATGCCAGATCGGAATTCCCGTCTCCGTGGAACCGAAATACTCGTGAACCACCGGACCCCACCACGCGATCATCGCCTGCTTGACCGGAACCGGACAAGATGCCGCGCCATGCACAACAAAGCGCAGCGACGACAGATCGTAGCGCGCCTTCACCTCATCGGGCAGCCGCAGCAGGCGCACGAACATGGTCGGCACCATGTGCATGTGCGTGACCTTGTGCCGCTCGATCAGTTGCAGCAAATCCTCGGGATCGAAGCGCGGCTCCAACACGATGGCGCAACCGTGGCGGAATGCCAGCATGCCATAGGAATTCGGCGCGGAGTGATACATCGGCCCATTCATCAGAACGACCTGATCTTCATTGGGCTTGACGCCGTAGGTGATCGCGCTCACGCGTTCGGCGGCCACCATCTGCTCGGGCTGCATCGGCAGACGCCGTACGCCTTTCGGCCGGCCGGTGGTGCCGGAGGTATAGAACATTGGCGATGCGCGGCCCGGCGGCTCTTTGGACGGTGCATGGCTGTCGCGCCAGATATCCCAGTCTGTATGTCCATCAGGCACGCGCGCGAGTTCGGGCGGCACGTTGAAAGCTTCGGCGATTTCCGGCGGCGTCGCCACCACCAGCAACGGCAGCCGCTTCGGCAAGCCATCCTTGATCTGCGGCAACAGGTCCGCATGGCAAACGAGGCTATGTGCCCCGCTGTCGGCCAGAATGTAGGCGACCTCTTCCGCTTTCAGGTGCCAGTTGATCGGCACCACCGGCGAACCGAGCATGGCGGCGGCCGATGACGCTTCGAAGAATGCAAAGTCATTGCGCAGCATCAGGCCAACCGGCGCGCCATCGCGAAGGCCCAGCGCCTTGAAGCCATTGGCGGCCCGTGCAATGCGTTCTTGAATCTCCGGAGTGTCGATATGGCGGTCGCCGCTGATAATCATGATGTCGTTCCAATTGAATGAAAGACCAGCCGCGCTGCCGATAAGACAGCGCGGCCAGGCAACATTACTGATCGTCGAGAACCTTGCCGAATCCCACCCAGCTCTTGCCGTCGAAGCGGCGCAGCAACAACTGCTGGAACGGCAGATAGTCGTCGGGACCGGTGGTCACCGTCATATCCGGCAACAGCAACGGCAGGTGAACGTCTTTGAGCGAGGCAGCCTGCTTCTTGATGTTCTCGGCGCTGAAATCGTCCTTGCAGGCCTTGAGAACGGCCACCATCAGGGTGGCGTAGTGATAACCGGCGGAATAGTTGGAATTGTTCAGATCCGCGTTCGGCATGTACTGCTTCATGAATGCGAAATATTCCTTCACGCCGGGATCGTTCGCCCATTGCACGTCATTGACGTCTTTCTGGTTGCTGGACGAAATCAAGCCGACTGCGTTCTCCAGTCCCGCTGGCGCCAGAAACGAGATCGATGCCGCCGATGTCGGCAGGAAGGTCAGATCAGGCTTCCAGGCCAATTCAGTGACACCCTTGATCAATTGCGACGTGAACTTTCCAAGCACCACGCCGAACAAGACGTTGGCACCTGAGGCCTTCAGGGTCGCCAGCTGCGAGGAGATCGTTGGCGCGCTGGTTTCATAGTTCGCTTCCGAGACGATCATGGTTGCCGCCTTGGCGCCCAGTGCGCGCTTGAAGCCCGCAACATAATCCCGCCCGAAATCGTCGTTCTGCGCGATAATCGCGATCTTGGCATCCGGCTTGGTTTGCAGGATGTACTTGGCGTAGATGACGCCCTCGGATTCGTAAGCCGCCATGCCGGGCATGGTGTAAGGGAAATTCTTTGGGTCGGCCCATTTGGTCGCCCCGCTCAGCACGAAGAGCTGAGGAATCTTCTTGCCGTTGAGATAGCGATGCACCGCGTTGTTGGTCGCGGTGCCAAGCGACCCGAACATCACCTGCACCTCGTCTTGCTCGACAAGCTTGCGCGTGTGCTCGACGGTCTTCGGCGGCGAGTAGGCGTCATCAAGGCTGATAAACTTGATCTTGCGGCCATTGATGCCGCCTTCGGCGTTGACCTTCGCGAAATACGCTTCCTGGGCGCGACCGATGGTGCCGAATCCCGACAGCGGCCCGCTATAAGGCAGCGTCTGGCCGATGCGAATCTCGCCTTTGGCGGCGTCAGCCCATGACTGGGTCGCGCCGCTCGCAATTCCAAGCAGCGCCATTACGGATACCGCACGCAATGCTATGGCTCTCATTGGTTCTCTCCCTTGGGTTTTGGTTTGCTTTTTATTATTTTTGCGTCTGGGTCTTTTCGGCCATCATACGGACATGAAAGCCCGTCGCTTCTTGTTGAAATATCCTTACGCGCTGGCGCGCATCAGGAAGTCTCCTCTGGCTTCTGCGAATTCCGCTTTGAGCCGCTCCACCAGTTCCGCCACCGGCGGCACGTCGGTGATCTGGCCGATGCCCTGCCCCGACCCCCAGATATCGCGCCACGCCTTGACCTTCATGTTG
>Ga0315336_1002976_pt1 | contig 23931 bp, 22 predicted proteins | sample ASW5metaG_FD_204512 | JGI IMG/M metagenome (GOLD analysis project Ga0315336, IMG submission 204512) | Ammonia-oxidizing marine archaeal communities from Monterey Bay, California, United States - ASW #5 | ecosystem: Environmental > Aquatic > Marine > Intertidal zone | place: USA: California... | reverse complement strand
TAATCAATCGGAGCGTCGAGTACGAAGGAAACATTCTTACTGCGGTGAAGGCTACGGTATTACTGGAAAACGGTCAGGAAGCTACGCGCGATATCGTGGAACACAATGGGGGAGTGGGGGTCGTCGCGTATACGGGGCATTCGGTGATTCTTATTCGTCAGTATCGGGTCGCGGTGGAGATGGACGTGCTAGAGCTACCAGCCGGGAAGCTCGAGGGAGACGAAGACCCACAGAAACGGGGGGAGATTGAGCTCATTGAAGAAACGGGGTATCGGGCTGGGGAAATGACGAGTCTCGGGGCGATCTATCCCGCGCCGGGATTCTCGACAGAGAAGATATACCTGTTTCTGGCGGAAGAGTTGGAGCATGTGGGGCAGAAGCTGGAATGGGATGAGCAGATTGAGGTGGTGGAATATTCGCTGGAAGAGATTCGGGGAATGTTGGACGACCATGTTATCGACGACGGAAAGACGGTGATTGGGTTGTGTCGGTTGTTGGAGAGGGTTGCTTGATCGTTTTTTCGCGTTCTTAACGGATATTTCCGATGCCAATATTTTTTCAGGTACAATGCGCCCATGGTTGTTGGGTCAAAATATTCGACCGAAATATCGAATGAAGAATACGATACGATTGTGATCGGATCCGGGGCGGGCGGTTTGACGGCCGCGGTACTGCTCGCCGAGCTCGGGCAAAAAGTGATCGTATTCGAAAAGCATTACATGGCCGGCGGGTTCACGCATACCTATCGTCGCAAGGGATATGAATTTGACGTGGGGTTTCATTACGCGGGCGACGTGCACCGCGAAAATTCTCAACTGAGAAACCTCTTCCACCATGTGAGTGGCGGCAAATTGGAATGGAAAGAAGTCGGCCCGGTCTACGACCGAATTGTATTTCCTGATCGAACCTACGATTTCGTCGCAGGTGAAAAGAATTTCATTTCGGAACTTTCACGGCATTTCCCAGACGAACACAAACGTATCAAGAAATTTGTGAAACGAATGAAGAAGGTGAGTGGGTCGTTTCCGAGATTTATGGTGCCAAATTTTCTACCGGCGTTCATCGATTCGTTTTGTGGTGACAAAATTCGTGGGAAATTTCAGGACTTTGCACAGACGACTACCCGGGAAGCGTTAGAAGAACATTTTTCCAATGAGGACTTGAGGGCCATTCTGGCCGGACAATGCGGCGATTACGGTCTCCCTCCCAGTCAAAGCAGTTTTGGAGTCCATTCAATTATTGCGTGCCATTATATGGACGGCGCGTCATATCCCATCGGGGGCGGCAGCACCGTCGCGCGAACGATGGTCGAAAAGCTCGAACGCCACGGTGGGAACTTGGTGGTTCGTACGGGCGTGGACGAGATTCTGATCGAAGACGATGAGGCTAAAGGCGTGCGGTTAGAGAACGGGGACGTGGTCCGCGCGAAGAGAGTGGTCAGCAATGCGGGGTATATGAATACATTCCAACGATTAGTGAAGAATACGAACGTTCGAGAAGACTACTCGCGCATTCTGCCGAAATTGAATCGTTCGACCAGCCACATGTGCCTCTACCTCGGGTTTAAGAAATCGGATGAGGAACTCGGTTTGGGGACGGCCAATTATTGGGTATACCCAAGCTATGAACACGACAAGAACTTCGATGCGTATTCCGAAGAACCGTTCTCAAATCCTCCTCCCATAACCTATATTTCATTTCCGTCGGCAAAAGACCCAAGTTTTTCAGAGCGTTTTCCAGGGAAGTCGACGGTTCAGGTAATCGGAATGGTAAAGTATGATTGGTTTAAGGATTGGGACGAATCTGAATCGCGCAAACGCGGTGAGGAATATGAGTCACTCAAGGAGCGACTGGCACAACCCCATCTCGATATTTTGTATAAGCACTTCCCTCAGCTTGAAGGGGAACTGGATTTCATTGAGATATCCTCGCCGCTATCTACACGCGATTATAGTCACACCGGTGAAGGAGAGATCTACGGTATCGCGTGCACTCCGGAACGATTTACGGAGGAGGCCTGGGGCTACCTGAAGCCTGACACGAGGGTGGAAAATCTCTATTTAGCCGGTCAGGATACGACGATGGTCGGTGTGCCGAGCGCGGTCGTATCAGGGTACACGGTCGCGTCCATGATCTCGGGTAAAAATCTACTCATAAAATACGGTCGCAAACCCGTAGCCTGACGGTTGGTTGAGTCGAAGATGGGGTGATACACTGATACCCTTCAATCAACGGAAAAAGGTGTTTCGATGAAAAAAATAGTTTCTCTCATGTTTCTTACTCAATTCATTATTGGATTCAGCCTGAATGCTGTCGCGGCACCGAAGTTCGAGGAATTTTTTCCGAAAAAGGCCGATCCATTCGTAGGGGATTGGAAGGGGCGGTGGTCGCATCATGAAACCGTGGACCCGGACATATACGCGCAAGTGATTGCCCTGGGCAATGACGAGTATCAGGTGCATCTTGTAGCGAAGCTGGATATGCGTGCGCCGAAGAAGGCGAGCGGTATCGCGAAACGAAAAGGAAAAACGCTTCGGTTTGAGGCGAATAATATTTGGGCAGAATTTAAAGGCGAACAGGTGAAAGGGGGAAAAGTTAAAGGGCAGGCTACTTTTGAAATGAAAAAGATTGTCCGGTTGTCACCGACGTTGGGGTTGAAGCCTCCGGAAAATGCGACGATCTTGTTCGACGGGTCGAATCTGGACGTTTGGAAAGATACGGCGGGATGGGAGATTACGAAAGACGGTTATCTGATGGTGACTCCATCGGGCGGCAACATCAAATCGCAGGAATCTTTCGCGAGTATTCGAAAGCTACATATCGAATTTCGGACTTCTTTCATGCCGAAGGCACGTGGTCAAAATCGAAGTAACAGCGGCGTGTTCTTACAGGATACATACGAAGTTCAAATGCTGGACAGTTATGGGTTGGACGGCGTGTATGACGAATGCGGCGCCATTTATAAAGTAGCGGCACCGATGGTGAATGCGGCGGCGCCTCCGTTGCAGTGGCAGACGTATGACATCGCGTTTACGGCGGCGAAATTTAGGACCGATGGTTCGATTGAGGCGTATCCAAGGATGACGGTGGTTCACAATGGCGTCCTCATCCATAAGGATCAGGAGATGGGGTGGCGTACGGGGTGGAAAGAAAAGGACCGGCTGAAGCCCATGCCCACTGGTGGAGAATCGATTCGGCTGCAGGGCCACAACAACTTTACTCAATTCAGGAATATATGGCTGGTCGAGTAACGACCGTCCGTAAAGAGTTCACAAAAAACTATGCTAAAATGATCCGTATGAAGCGGGTCATTTTTTTATGGGCATTTTTGAGTTCCGGTTTCGCCGTCACTGAAACCGGAGAGGCGTCCTATAGCCAAGCATTGTGGGAGCAATTTTCGGATCACGAATCGAATCTGTCGGAAATATTGGATAGTGCCGAAGAAAAATTGTCGGAGTTGAAAATAAAAAACGCGAATGAGAAGCCGATCTCGGGGACCGCATCTCTAGATCTAGAGACACCACGTTTCGAAACCAAAAAAATAAAATTGCCAAACTCGAACGAAACATTAAGTGTTGTAACACCGTTCGTTGCGGGATGGGCCGGACAACGTCAGCATTCGGCTTGGGTCCAGCCTCACGAAAAACGAGCCAAGCTAAAAATAATTGGGGCCCATCTTTTACGTAGCCGAAAAAACGTGCTGGCACAGCAGGAAAGAATGCGGACGATACGGTATGTTCAAACTCGAACGAATGATTTGCCGCAATCTTCGATTGAACAAGGATTAACGAGACTTGGGGAACAAATCGATCGGCTGGTCACCTTGGAAAACACGCTCATGAAAAAAATGGGCATGGACGTTCCTCAGAGGCCCCGTGTAGAGAAGGAGGATAATAATCCGCTCGGGCTACTTCCGGGGTGCCCCTTGTGTCAGTTGGCGGGATCGCCCAATGGACTCCCGGGGCATACCAATCCTCAAAATTCGATGGAAGTTCCCGATCCGAACACCTTCGACTCGGGGCCGAATCCTTAGAGTTTCATCTTTTCTTCGGCGCGGCGCACGAGGCTTCGTACGTCCATGACTTCGGAAGCTTCCATGCGGTAGAGGCTCATGATGTAGCCGTCTTCAATTTCTTCGCCGACTTCGATTTCGCCAAATACGGCAGTAGGGATATCGTTGTAGTAACCGGCGAATTCGCCTTCCTTCATCTCGACCATAATCCATTCATTCATGGCCGGTGGAATTCCGTAGCAGCAAGAGGCCAAGTCTTCCACAAGGGCGAAGGATTTGATACGTCCTTTACGGTCCACGTCGATGGGCATCATATAGCCGACGGCCACGACTTTTTGTTTGTCGAGACCTTTGATTTCTTTCGGAATCTGATCGCCAATAACGTCCATCGGGTTCTTCGCTTCACGAATTTCTTCCGGGTAAGGAACGTTGTATTCGTAATTCCCAAGGGAGCCGAAATTTACTTTTAGGTGTTCCCCGTCGAGAGTGCGTTCAAAGTCGTAGGGGTTTTTCTTTTCTTCAGGTTCCGGTTTTTCTTGAACATCCAGTTTAGGGGCGCCGCCGAGAGGGGCTCCACGGACATCACTTTTCTTTTTTGCGCCCAAGGGTGCGCCGCGTAATTTTTCTTCTGCGATCGCTGCAGGCATGAGAAATACGGCCGTAAGCACGGTGGTGAGGCCCATCAAGAGTGGTTTGTGAGAAAAATTAATATGGTTCAAAACGACTTCTCCGTTCTTATCTGGAATTTCAAATAGTATATCAGAGTACATGAATTCGACGAAAATACCAACGAATTCGACCCGAAAATTATTCCGGAACGAGGCTTTTAATCCATTCGGCGATGAGTAGGACGCCTTCTTCGTGGACCATGGTGCGACCCGTTTGAGGCATACGGATATGGGGTTCTGTGGATTTGAGCCGATGGAGAAGGAAAGACGCTTCCGGGTCACCGGGCACAATGGCGAAAAAACGGCCTCGAGATGAGTTTCCGGCTGCGGTGGGCTTTTTCATGACACCACGCCTGTGAGGGTCGGCTTGCGTGTACGTTAAATCGAGGCGAGTATAGCTGGCCAGTCCGGTCGGATTGTGGCAGTGGGCACAATTGATATCGATGTATGCGAGTGCGCGGTCGGCAACATTGAACTCGTCGACATTCTCCCATTGGGCGATCTTTGGAATGTGTTCCGGGTCTGGTTTTTCGTTCAAGATTTTTTTCTCGACCCAGTCGTTCAACTGGCTTTTCGAATTCAGATACGGGCGATTCAGTTGGCGGGCAGTGGGTCCAATGGGAAGCGTCGTGCCGGTGCCGCGATGACAGTGTTTGCACTGGTTCATATTGGGTACGAGATATTGAGTTCCTTTGGGGGTGCCATCGTGGTGGAACCATTCTACATCGATTACGGCGCCAGCGACTTTTAGTTTTGCATCCGAGTGGTCTTCGTTCCATACGTAGGCGGCACCCTTCCAACCGTTTTCGGTATGCAAGAGGAGCCGGGTTTCGATGAGTCGGCGCCCGAGCTCGGGTTGTCTGAAATCTTTCGGATAGGAAAATGTTTTTACGAGTGCAGCACCAATAGGGAAATCGAAGGGCGCGTATTCCCTGTAGGTCATGCTGGTGCCTTTCGGTAGAAAAAGGAAACGATCTTTTTCTGCGTAATCGGTGAACAAGGGCGTGATTATATCGTATGGAAATAAGCCTTCATTGGGGATCTGTTGTTCGTTGTCGGCGAAAAGAGAGTACGCGGAGATCGACATCTCAAATCGTCCGTCCCAATGGATGTTGGCAGATTCGGCCACGGATACGGTACAAAAGGTGACCGATAAGACTGTACAGTGGAGGAGGAGAGGCATAACGTCCTGAAAAATTAACTTCGAAGAGGATATTCTACTTGATTCGCGTGTGATGATGGAATCAAAGGTCCGAAAAAGGTATGCTTTTCTGAAATAAAAAAAGGATTCTACCATGCCAGATGTCATACCAACAGTACCCGCTTCTACTATCTTATTGTGCCGAAATACCCCTGAATTGGAAGTGTTCATGGTGGTTCGACATCACCAGATCGATTTCGCCTCGGGCGCGCTGGTGTTTCCAGGCGGGAAAGTGGATGATGCGGATTCGGATGCGCTGGCCGCGCAACATACACGTGGTTTGGAAAAATATCCGGAGGAAGAGCATACCTATCTCATCGCTTCTGTGCGGGAAGTCTTCGAAGAATGCGGCGTGCTACTGGCAAGAGCGACAGGAAGTGACGATATCATTCCGGCATCCCGTTTAGAGGAACTCATGCCGTACCAGAAAAAACTGGTGGACAACGAATTGGGGATCGGCGAGATGTGTGAGGCGGAAGGATTGGAGCTCGCGTGTGATTTGCTCAGTCCGTATGCCCACTGGATTACGCCAACATTTATGCCCAAGCGCTTTGATACCAAATTTTACATCGCCGAAGCGCCGTCCGATCATTTGGCGATTCACGACGGTTCTGAATCGGTCGATTCGGTTTGGCTGAACCCTGCGCAACTGTTGAAAGAAGCGGAAGAAGGAAAGTGGACTGTAATTTTTCCGACGCGGTGTAATTTGGAATTACTGGCGGAATCAGATTCCGTCGAATCGGCCATCGAAGCGTCGAATACCCGTCCGCCATGCCCAATATTGCCGACCGTAGAAAAGCGTGAAGACGGAAATTGGTTGTGTATCCCGAAAGAATCTGCGTATCAGGTGGCAGAAGTGAAAATGGAGAAGGGTAAAGCCCCTTAATAATTTCTTTTAGAGATTCTTTTCCAATGACAATAAAGACGAGAAAGACAGGAGTCCCAAAACGATGAGCGATAAAATTGCGTTGTTCTGGCCCGGAGATTATCGGGCGATGCCAAACGAAACCGCGTTGCCGAATATGGAAGAAGCGACAGTTCAACTTCAGAAAGCATTGGATAAACTCGGGCGGTCTCACTATTTGATAGAGGGCTATATTACGAAGCCAAACGAAGCGATTGAAAAATTGGGACCGGTACAGGACCCGATGATTGGTGTTTGCGTGCATTGGTTTTACGGGCCGCATACGACCGATGGCGTCGTGGGTAAGGACAATCCTTTGTTGTTGGCCAGTAATTTTTCAGGTGAATGGCCCGGGTTGGTCGGCTTGCTGAATACCGGGGCGTGTCTGGAAAGCGTGAACCGGCCGTTTTCACGCGCCTGGACCGAAGAAAAAGATTGGACCACCGACGACTATTTCATGGAGCATCTCGAAGATTGGTGTAAGAACGGCAGCACGAGCTACGCGGAAGACGAGATCTATTCCGTTGGACCGATATCGGCCGAAGCGCAGAAAATTTCCGACCAAGTTGCACAGGAAATACGTAATCGACGAGTGTTGGCTTTAATGTTGGGCGATACATCGATGGGTATGATCAACGGGTATTTCGGGCCTCGCATTCTCAATCCGATTGGGTTTACAGAGCATAAAGTGGATCAGGCGTGGATTATCGATCGCGGAAAATCAATCGATTCGAAGCGGATTGAAGCCGCATACTCGTTTGTTGTCGACAAAGGAATCAAGTTTCATCATGGCGAAGAAGGTGTGGAAGATTTTACACCGGAATCGACGAAGGAACAGTTGCGGGATTACTTCGCTGTGCTGGATATGATCGATGAATTCAAAGCGGATTGTCTCGGTTGGCAATATCAATTGGGTATGATTCCGTTACGGCCACCTTCCGATTTTTGTGAAGGGCTATTTAATTCGACGTGTCGGCCGGAGTCGAACGGCGACACGATTGCGACAGCGACTGAGGCTGACCAGGGGAATTTGGTGCCGATGGAGTTGATGAAGCGGTTGTGTAAAGCGAAGGGACTTCACCAATCGGTCGCGTTTCACGATGTGCGTTGGGGTGGGGAGCATGAAGGACGATTCCTATGGGTGTTGTTGAACTCGGGTTCGGCGGGCGCGTATGCGTTCAATCATGATCCGGACACGTTGGAAGGCGTTCATTCCTATCGTCAGCCGGCGCAGTATTTCCCCAATCCGGGCGGTACGTTCACGGGCGAAAGTTTACCCGGTGATATCACTTGGTCCAGAGCCTATCTTCGCAACGACGAATTGTGGATGGACATTGGTCGCGGTGAAGTCGTCAAACTTCCGGAAGAGAAAAGGGACGCGTGGTGGGAGGAGACGACTCGTGAATGGCCGTTCATGGCGGCGGACCTGGGTATGTCGCGCGATACATTGATGGCGCATTACATGAGTAATCATATTGCTGTGAGTTACGGAGATATCTTCGAAGAGCTTGTAGCCTTGAGTCAGGAACTCGGTTTCAAAGTACGTGTGTTCCACAAATCTTAGGTAGAATATTTCGCAATGGCAACACTAGATATACAGCAATTGAAAAAGTCTTATGAATCGCCTGATGGCGATACGAATACGATTGTGGACATCGAATCTTTTTCCATGGACGAAAACACTCAACTGGCGCTAAAGGGTTCCAGTGGTTCGGGAAAAACAACGTTTTTGAATCTCATCGCAGGGATTTTGACACCCGATTCGGGGTCTGTTCAGCTCGGGGGCGATAACCTCGCACAGATGAGTGAATCGAAACGGGATTTGTTACGGGCGAAACATATTGGGTTCGTATTTCAAACGTTCAATCTCCTCCATGGGTATACGGCTCTCGAAAACGTGTTGCTGGGGATGATGTTTGGGCCCGGACCGAATCCGGCGTATGCGAAAGAACTACTCGATAGAGTTGGTTTGTCTGACCGTATGAATTACCGGCCGCGTCAACTGTCGGTGGGACAACAACAGCGGGTGGCGGTCGCTCGAGCATTGGCCAATAAACCGAGTTTAGTGTTGGCCGATGAGCCCACCGGAAATCTGGACGTTCATCATGCGCGCGAATCGCTTGCGTTGATTCGCGAAATCTGTCGAGAAAACAACGCATCGCTGCTCCTGGTTTCGCATGACCCGACCATCGTGGGAGACTTTGACGATTCATTGGATTTTTCGGAGCTAAATAAAGCCGCCCACGTGTCGATTCCCTCGGGAGAAGGTCGATGAGTGGTATCTTATTGATGGTACGACGGAGCTTGCGTCAGCACGCCCTGTCCACTTCGATCACACTATTATCGGTGGCGTTGGCGACGGGCCTCGTCATGTCCGTCTTCGGGATTCAAAAGCAAAGTTACGATGCCTTCACCGGAGGGGCAATTGGGTACGACGCGGTTCTGGGCGCAAAAGGTTCCCAACTTCAATTGGTACTCAACACGGTGTTTCATTTGGAGACTTCACCAGGAAATATTCCGTACACCTTGTACCAACAGATGAACGATGATCCTCGGGTCGATCTGGCCATTCCTTACGCGATGGGCGACAACTATTTTGGTTTCCGCATTGTGGGGACGACGCCCGAGATGTTCACGGAATTCGAATATCAGGAAGGGAAGAAATACCAGATTGGAGAGGAAGGACGAGCGTTTGAAGCGGGGTACGCAGAGGCGGTTCTTGGAAGTGTGGTTGCCGAGCAAACTGGTTTAAAAGTGGGCGATCATTTTCATCCTACGCACGGGCTCAAGGACGATGACCTCAGCCACGATCACGATGAGGAGTACACAGTGGTCGGGGTTATGGAACCGACCAACACGCCCAATGATAGGGTGGCCTGGATTCCTATTGAAGGCATCTATTGGATGGGCGGACATGTATTACGCGGCGATGGAGAACACTACACTCCCGAAGGCGGAACGGCCATCCCGGACAAGCACAAAGAAGTGAGTGCGGTCATGTTGAATTTCAAGAATCCGAAAACCGGTTTCGACTTGAATATGGCGATTAATAATCAGGGTAAAGAAGCGACGTTGGCGTACCCCATCGCGACGGTCATGGCAGATTTGTTCAACAAAGTTGGGTGGGCGAATCGGATTCTGGAAGTGGTGGCCTATCTTGTTGTTGTCGTGTCCGCCGCAGCGATTTTGGCGAGTATCTACAATACGATTAACGAACGCCGAAGAGAATTCGCGATTCTTCGCGCATTGGGCGCACGAAAGGTTACGGTATTCACGGCGATTGTAATGGAGTCTGCGGCTATTGCGACCATTGGTTCATTGCTTGGGTTCGTTGTGTATGGAATCATCATGTACTGTGCGGCGATTGTCGTTCGCGAACAGACAGGCGTCGTAATCGATCCATTTTCGATTCATCCGATGGTGTGGATTACGCCTTTGGGAATGATCGGAATCGGTGCTCTTGCGGGAGTGATACCAGCACTCAAGGCGTACGGGACTGACGTGGCGGAGAACCTGATTCCGCACTCTTAATAGGAAGCGACTTCTGCGCGTTTCTGGATTTCGTAGAATTCCGGCGTGATCAGTTCGAGCCCTCGTTCAAAGTCTTCCGGGTTGACGCCTAAGCCTATTCGAATGTAGGAATCCATTCCCATCCATGCTCCCGGGACCGTCAGAACGCTGTGGTGGACTCGTAAGACTTCTGAAAATTTCACGGTCGATATACCATCGTCAATATGTATCAGAGCGAAAGGGCCAGCTTGTGGAATGCGGTATTCAAATTGACCGTCAAATTGCGAAATCCAATCATTCAATATGATTCGATTCTTCTTCACGAATTCGCGACCTCTGTTGAATAATTTAACTTGGTTCTCCGGCTCCAATGCAAAACGCGCAATGGCGTCGCTCAGCGTACCTGGAGCTGTAGAAGTAAAGTCGTTGTAGGCGCAACAATGCGCAACGATTTCTGGCGGACCGACGACCCAGCCGATTCGGAGACCGGGAAGTCCATAGGCCTTCGAAAGGCCGCCCGTAACGACGACGCGTTCACTGCGTCCCCAGAAGGAAGGAGACGTTTCTTCGTTCCATTCCGTTCCATGAAAGACTTCATCGGAAAGTATATAGGCGCCCACGGATTCAGCGGCATCAATAATCCGTTCGATGTCGGCTTCGTTCATTACGTACCCAGTCGGATTATTGGGCGAACTGACAAAAATAAGCCGAGTGTCCTGGTTGAGTTTCTCTTCAAACATATCCCAGTCCGGTTCCCATCCGTTCGCAGGATCCATGGGGAAATGGCGAATAGTCCTATGCATGTTCTTGGCGAGGCCAGAAACCTGGAGATGATTGGGGATCTGGAAGAGCACCTCTCCTCCTTGTTCCAAGAGCGTTTGGGCGACGAGAAAATTGGCTTCGCTGGTTCCGTTGGTGATCAGGACGCATTCTTCGGACGAACCCGGGTACATGTTGGAGACCGCACCCCGCAACGGATAGGTACCGTTCGTTTGCGTGTAATCCAGCGGGCAGTCTTTGATCGAATCCAAATCAAATCCTAAGTTTTCCAGATCCGCTAGAGAGAGTGAAGCGTTTCCACTGACCGATAAATTGATGTCAACGAAATCTTCCCAGGTGGAAGTTCCCCGAATCAGATCAAAGCGATTGAAACCCATTTAACCCCTCATACTTCAAAAAATGCGTACGATACGTACATGATTTATCATGGGTTTACAGCGTCTTGCTGATAAATGCCGTTAAAATCGGCATACCCGATAAATTGTACCATCTTTTCTTTGATTTCGTTTGGCACGGGGCGTTATCCCTTGCAATAATGGCGTCCCATAGGACGGTTTTCGTGAAAGGATCAAAATATATGAAGTCACATATCGTTAACATCGCACTCGTCGGGTTATTGGTTTTTATGAAATCCGCCGTGGCGTCGCAACCAAATATATTGTTTATTCTCGCCGACGACCAACGGACAGACACGATCGGCGCCTACGGAAATCCGGATATCAAAACGCCAAATTTGGATACTCTCGTTCGACAGGGATTCAGCTTTCGAAATAACTACTGCATGGGGTCTATGCACGGCGCTGTGTGCCAACCCAGCCGCGCGATGATGTTGAGTGGGCAGGCGTATTTTCGAATCCCGATGGATTTAGAAGGAGTACAGACCCTTCCACAGCAACTGGGAAAAAATGGGTACATCACGTTTGCAACAGGGAAGTGGCATAACAAGCAGCCGGCTTTGCTAAAAAGTTTCAAGCAGGGCAAGAACGTTTTTCTCGGCGGTATGAGCAATCATGAGGAAGTTCCCCTGGTGGATATCGGAACCGGCGGGAGAGTTATCAATAAACGAATCGGTGACGAAACTTCGTGCGTTCTTTTTGCTGATGCGATGGTTAAATTCTTGGAGTCTCAAGAGAATTCCGAAAATCCTTTTTACGCATACGTCGCGATGACGGCCCCGCATGATCCGCGTCAACCAACCGAAAAATACCGGAAGTATTATTCGGAAATGAAACCACCCCTACCAGTGAATTTTTTACCTCAACATCCTTTCGACAACGGTCGCCTCATCGTCAGGGATGAAACCCTGGCGGCATGGCCCAGAACGCCGGAAGTAGTTCAGGAACAGCTGGCCGAATACTACGGTTTGATATCTCATATGGATGACCAAATCGGCAGAATCTTGTCGACTCTGGATCGCATCGGAAAACGTGAAAATACGATTATCGTTTACGCGGCGGACCACGGTCTTGCGATGGGTAGTCATGGTCTCTTAGGTAAGCAGAATCTTTACGAACATAGCATGAAGGCGCCGCTAATTTTTGTTGGGCCCGGTATCCCACAAGGAAAATCGAGTTCCCTGTTGACCTATTTGTTGGATATCACATCGACATTATCTCGGGCGGCAAACGTGGAGTTGGCAGGGACTTTGGACGGGGTCGATTTGGCACCGGTATGGGAGGGGAAGCGGAATTCGACACGGCCGACTCTTTTTACGAGTTACGAGGATGCACAGCGAGCCGTGCGAGATGAACGATGGAAATTGATTCGATATCCGAAAATCGACCATACGCAACTGTTCGACCTCCAAACCGATCCCTTGGAAATGAACGATTTGGGCGCCGATGAAGCTCACGTACCCCATGTCAGCCGATTGATGGAGGAGATGAAACGCTGGCAAGCCGAGTTGGGGGATACAGCACCGTTAACGGTGCCGTCGGCAACGTCAAAGGAAATAGATCTTACCGGTACTCCGCGCGAACCGGACCGACATCAGCCGGCTTGGATAGTCGAAAAATATTTCGACTAATCGATACTCATTCCGCCAACACCGGGACTGGAGATCCAGGAACCGCCATCGACGATCAATATTGCTCCGGTCGTGAATTTACTCGCGTCACTGACGAGAAATAAACAGGAATCGGCGACTTCGCGTTTCGTCCCCCAACGACGCATCGGGACGCTCTTCATCATTTCGGCCGAAGTCTCGTGATCAGGAGCGAGGCGCCGCATCCCTTCTGTATCTCCGATTGGGCCGGGCGCGATACCATTGGCTCGAATGCCTAAGGGGCCCCATTCGTTTGCACACGTACGCGTAAAGGCGTCGATGCCGGCCTTGGCGGCAGAAACATGCGCCTGGAAGGGCATGCCTGTGTATTGCAACGTGGCCGTGATGTTGAGCACGTTAGCGTTTCCATGCTTTTCTCCGGCCGCCATCAAGTGGGGAAAACAGGCTTTCGTCATTTGGAAGGTGCCTTGCAGATCAATATCAATGACCGTGCGAAACCCCTTTGGGCTCAGGCCAGCGATGGGCACGGGGAAATTTCCGGCCGCGCAATTGATGAGAATATCGATGCCACCAAATTTTTCCGCAGTTGCAGCTACGACATTTTCAACGGCATCGTTGTCCCGAACGTCGGCAGCAACAGCCAATACGTCACCACCGGTTTTTTCGTGGATCCCGTCCGCAGCCGCGTCTATGCGTTCCTGATTGCGACTGGTTATGGCTACGTTCGCGCCGTGGGCCGAAAAAATCGTTGAAATTTCCGCACCGATGTCTCCAGCACCGCCGGTGATGAGAAGGGTTCGGTCTTTCAGGATATCGTCTCTAAAAACACTCATCTATATAACTCCCTTTTTGGATCAGGCTTCATCCGCAGAAACATCAAGAACCCACTGGGTGAAAAGGCGGACGCCGAACCCGGTAGCGTGATTGGGATCCCAGTAGGGGATATGTTTTCCGCCCCAGGCGGTTCCGGCGATATCGACATGAACCCAAGGCGTGTCGCCAACGAAATTTTTCAAGAAAGCGGCGGCCGTAATTGAACCGGCTTCACCACGGGGCCCGATGTTGCATAGGTCGGCATGGGTGCCTTCAACCAGCCGACAATAGTCGTCCCACAACGGCAGAGGCCAGACGCGTTCGCCTGAGGCATCGCCCGCGACTTGAATGTCCGTGATCAATCCGTCGTGATTACCAAAGATTCCCGCGGCGTAGTGACCTAGCCCCACGACGACGGCACCAGTTAAGGTAGCGGTATCGATCATCGCGTTGGGCTTGTATTTTTCCGCGACATACGACAGTGCGTCGGCCAATAACATTCGCCCTTCGGCGTCGGTATTGTGCACTTCTACCGTCTTACCGTTGTACATCTTGATGATGTCCCCGGGAACGTACGCTTCCGGGCCGGTTTTATTTTCGGCGGCCGGTACGACGGCGATCACGTTTACGGCCGGTTTCAATTCGGCGATCGTTTTCATTGCGCCCAGCACAGCCGCGGCGCCGCACATGTCGAATTTCATTTCTTCCATGCCCTCGCTGGGCTTGATACTGATTCCGCCAGTATCAAAGGTGATTCCCTTACCGATCAATGCGAGAGTCTGTTCGGCTTTTTCGTGGGAGTATTCCAGAATGATGAGGCGCGCTTCTTCGGAGCTGCCCTGGGATACGCAAGCGATCCCGTTCAATCCTTCCGACAATATTTTCGCTTCATCCAGGATGGTACATTTAATGCCCGTCTGTTTCGCCATTTCGGACGCCTGTGCTGCAAGCGCCGTGGGAGTCAGGTGGTTGGCGGGCGTGTTACCCAGATCGCGTGCCCAATTGACGTTGTGGCACATCATGGCAGCGCGAGCACATCCTTCACGCAACTCGTCCAGTGCTTCTTCGTCTTGTGTAACGATATCGATTTCATCCACCGTAGTGGTGGGGTTCTCCGGTTCGGACTTGTACGTTTTGAAATCGTATTGGGCCAACATGATGCCTTCAATGAAGGCCTCCATGGGTATCGCTTCGTCGGAGGCTACGTCTACACACACATGGCTCAGGCGGTGAGTTTGTAGGGAAGAAACCATTTTTCCTGCGCCACGACGGAGGATCTCGGCATCGAAGTCTTCGTGGGCCCCTAACCCCAATAACACGATTGCGCCCTGTTTACCGGCTGGCGTAGGAAAGGTGTAAGACTCTTGTTTTTTCGCCGAAAATTGCCCGGATTCAACGACCGTCTTCAAAGATTCGATTTCCGAATCGGTTAGGCGGTTTGACCAGGGAATATCAGTCTTCTCAAAGCACGGGATCACCCATGCCGAACGCGTTGTGACTTCTTCGCTGCCGCCGGGAATAACATGAATTTTCATTGAGCCTTCTCCAAGGGAAATAGAAAGGCTCATTTTAGCATCGGTGATCAGGTGATCAAAAGAAGAAATCGGCATGCTCCGCGAGGGAAACGTACCGATTCAGAAAAATTTCTTGAACTTACGCGTTTTGCGTTGCTGTCGCCTCGGACGTTCCTTGAGCAGAATTCTGGGGTTCATGGTCGAACGAAAAAGTAACTTGCATGTGGAACGCGCCGAATTCAGTCTCATAGGGCACTTCGATCCAGACCGTATTTTTCGGATATTGAACGTCGTAGCTTTTTCCGCGAACTACCGTCGGAAGACTGAGCTTCAGGGGTTCCTGACCTTCTTCCAATTTGAATTTTGCTTTGGCTCCACCAGCAACGATATTTACCATCTCGGCGACCGCGTCCGCCACTGAATCGTCGAAGGTTTTCGTTTCGGTACCCAACAGACGGTTGACCATATGTAATGCGGTTGACAACGGAAATGCCAGAGATACCATTCCTTTGGCATGCCCACTCAGTCCGATTAATGCAACGATTTCGCGAGGGTTGGCGTCTGCCTCTTTGGTGATGCCTATATCTCCTCGGGTAGCATTAGAGGAGAGCATCATGGTGAACATTTCGTCCACAGACTCGATAAATGGGTTTATGTATTCGACTTTCATATAACCTGTACCTCTGAATTGCAAAATAGGGGAGACGTTTTCAAAATTGAGAAAATGCCCCATTCTCCCCCTGCATATAACGTAACATCATTCTGATTATCTGTCAATAAAAAGTGGATTAATTGAAATTATTGAAATTTTTCGTCTGAGACTATCGAATTCGGCCGATTCAACCTTCAAGAACTCGACGGGTTTCACGATTCGTATGGTATAATTTCTTTGCACGTATTTTCTTTCGAGGGGACTAAATGGGTATTCAAGTAAACAATAGCACACCTTCGGTCTTGGCACGCCGGGTCGGGGATGCAACGAATCGATTGGCGGAAAGCCAGAATCGGTTGAGTTCATTGTTGCGAATTAATCAGGCATCGGACGATGTGGCTGGTTTTGCTATTGCGGAACGTTTCAATACCCAGATTCGAGAAAATACTGCCGAAACCAGTAGTATTCAAGGTGGAATCAATCTGATTGAGACGGCCGACACCGGCCTTGATGTCCAATCTCAAGCAATCAGTCGAGTTCGTGAACTCGCTGTACAAGCGTCCAACGGCACTTTGAACGATGACCAACGAGCGGCCATCAATGCCGAAGCGCAAGAGTTGGTCGGCTTGATCGACCAGACAGCGCAAGAAACTTCATTCAACGGAATCAGACCTTTGGAAGCCGGAACCGGCGAGGTCGCTCTGGATGCCCAAGGGGACGTATCCGTTGAGTTTGAAGAGTCCACCGTCCAGTCGCTGGGTTTGGACTCAATCGATTTATCTACCCAGCAGGGTGCTCAAGATGCTTTGGCGGCGTTGGATGCTGCTGCGGAGCAAGTGAATACAAATCGAGCGAATTTGGGCGCGCAACAAAACAGTCTCTCGACGTCCATCGCGGTGCGCGAAACCGAAACTGAAAATTTGGAAGCCGCCGAATCTGCCGTTAGAGATTTGGATGTTGGCCGTGAATTCGTCGAACGAGCCCGGAATGAAATTTTACTTCAGACCGCCGTTGCCAGCGTTCTACAGGCGAACGTGCAAAACGAAACCGCCAGTCGCCTGATCGGTGGCTGATAAATTTTAATTCCCGCCAGTCGATTCTTATAATAGCCTCTTTGTAGTCAGTTCCATTTTGTACGTGTATTCGTGCGTCGAGAGGCATCCATGGTTGAACCCAAAAAAGCGGCGGTGTGTATTCTCCGAAATGTCCAGGGCGAGGTGTTGCTCGGGAAGCGCAATTATTCCATGCGTTTTATGGGAGGACATCACGTTTTTCCCGGGGGCCGCGTTGATCCGACTGACCATGTAGATTTCGTTGCAGGAATCGATGATGAGGAATTGGGTGCGTCGATTTTCGCTGTAGCGCGTGAAGTGTACGAAGAGACTGGGATTTTGTGTTCGCGTTCGGGAAATTTCGATCCTGACGTCATGAGAAAATTTCGGGTAGAATTATTGAATAATTCGATGGATTTCCCCACCATTTTGAAAGAACTGGATGCCCGGATCGACGGTGCTCATTTCGAAAAAGCGGGGCATTGGGTTACACCGGCGTCCTCGCCGATTCGATTTGATACACAATATTTTCTATATCATTTTGATGGGCAACAATCATTCGACTTGATCGAAGGTGAATTCATCGAGCTCGGCTGGATGATGCCGCAGGCTGCTCGCGACCGTTGGCATCGCGAGGAAATCGAATTAAGTCCGCCGGTAGCGCATACGCTCCATCATCTCGCGACTGTGGCCCATCCGGAGGTGTTGGAATTGCTGGATCGTGACACCCAACGAACTCCAGGAACTCCCAAGCGGCAAGAGATTCGCCGGGGCATTCAATATATTCCGCTGAATACCAAGACGATTCCACCTGCGACGCAGACCAATTGTATTGTGATAGGGGATGAGCGCCTATTAATTATCGATCCCGGCTCGGACGATCCGGGCGAATTGGAATTGTTGAAGAGCCAACTGGACCATTTTATTGAATTGGGGTCAACGTTGGAAGCAATTGTGCTTACCCATAGTCATCACGACCACACGGACGGGGTTCCGTTTTTGCAGGAAACGTATGATTTACCCATTTGGGCACATGCAAAAACGGACGAGCAAATAAAATACACCGTAGACCGTCACATCGAGGACAATGAAATCATCGAGTTGCCGGGTGATCCAGGATGGCGGTTGAAAGCATTGTATACGCCGGGGCATGACCCGGGGCATTTGAGTTTTTATGAGGAATCCACCCGAATCATTTTTTGTGGAGATATGATCGCAAACCCCGGAACGATTGTCGTAGCCAAAGCGTTCGGCGGCGACATGCAGGAGTTCATCGACAGCCTGGAGCGATTGATCGCGATCGAAGAAGCGGAACTGGTTGTTCCAGCGCATGGCATGTTTCTGGAAAACCCACCTGAAGAAATTGGGAAGCATAAGAAGCATCGATTGTGGCGCGAAGAAAAAATTCGCACCGCCTGGGATGCTGGCACCCATACGATTGCCGGTTTACTGGAAGCGGCGTATCATGACACGCCCAAGGAAGCGATGCAATTGGCAGAGCATGTGTTGAAAGCCCACCTCGATAAATTGGGCCTTCAACCCGAGTAACGTTGCTACCTCAATTCCGGATACAGGGTCTCGTGGCAGTCGGGGCAAATACTGTGGCTGAAATTAGCTTCTGAATTTTTCTTGATGTACCCTTCAATCTGTTCCCAAAATCCCGTGTCGTCTCGAACTTTTTTACACGATGCACAAATGGGGATCAGGCCATTCAGAATTTTTATTTCGTCCAATGCAATCTTGAGATCGGCGATGGATTGGTCGCGTTTTTTTTCGGCCAATTTTCGTTGCTCGATTTCCATTTTGAGGGCGACGTTGTCTTCTTGCAGTTCGGACGTGCGTTCCTCTACACGAATATCCACCGTGGCGTGGGTTTGCTGCAATTCATTTTTTAATTCGACGTCTTTGGAAATGTCCCGTATGCTGAGCAGGTAATAAAGGTCGTCCTCACGCATGTACTCGTTGATGTCGACGAGCAACGATTGGGTGGTTCCCTCGATATTGAGGCCGTTTATTTTTTGTGGAGATTTTCCGGGCTCGAGATTGAGGTACGCCAAATAGCTGCTAAATGCAGAGAGATCGTCGTGTTCATATTCGGATGAAAAAATCGTGGAGATATGCAGATCTAACAGTTGTTCTATGGGATAACCGGACAGTGCGGAGATGGATGGATTCAGGTCGACGATGTGGCCGTCTACGTCGGCCAGAATTAGGCCTACCGGATTCATGTGAAAAATGGCGGTTAACTGTTTGAGGTTATTATCATTTTGAAATTTCATTTTACGGAGCGCGAATAACAACAGAAGTATCAATCCGAGGAGCGCGATATTCAATATATACCAATATGGAGAAAATTGACTCACGAAAGACTACCTTCATTAAGCTGAATTCGACTGAATTACTCTCATTTAATTATACTGCAAAAAACGAAATCCTGCCCAAAAAGCGTAGGTTTCCTGGAAAGTCGATTTCATGTTACGTCCGCGTTTCAGGCGCAACTATAGAGGGCAATGTGGTATTGTATGCGGTATTAGTCCAACGAATATGGGGAGCATTTAATGAGGGCAAAGAAGCATGTCGTGGTCGTAATGGGGGGCATGAGTGTTGAGTACGACATTTCGATGTTATCAGGCCAGAACGTACTGGACCACATCGATACGGACACGTATAAGGTTTCTTCCATCGAAATCACGACGGGCGGAGAATGGGTGTTCTCAGATACGCCTGACCAGATACGGAGTATTGGCGACGGGATTGCGAATCTGCAATCGATCTATCCGGATTGCATGTTTATCGCTCTCCACGGACCATACGGGGAAGACGGTAAAATTCAGGGCCTGTTTGATCTGCTTGGCATTCCGTACACCGGTTCCGGATGTGCTTCCAGTTCACTTTCCATGGACAAGGTACGATCGAAGGCTGTTGCCGAGCACGGCGGGATCAAGGTTCCTCCCCAGGAATTATTCAACTACGATGATTGGAAGCATGATCGGCAAAATCTGTACCAACGCATCGAGGAAAAAATCGGTTTTCCCTGTGTTGTGAAAAACCCGTGGCAGGGGTCCAGTTTGGGAATGGCGATCCCTCAGAGTGCCGATGAGCTGGACGAAGCAATAAAGGAAGTGATTGGATTCGGCTATCAGGCGATGGTGGAGAAATATATAGACGGGACAGAAGTGACCTGCGGGGTTGCTCATTTGGATGAAAATAAGCCACCGGAAGTACTTTTCGTCACGGAAATTCGTCCTGTCAAAGCCAAATTTTTCGACTACGAGGCGAAATATACACCTGATGCGACGGACGAAATCACGCCGGCTGATCTGTCTGACGAAGTTACGGCTGAGATTCGAGATATTGCCGTTAATGCGCATACGTTGATGGGTTGTCGAGGGTTTAGCCGCAGTGATATGATTATCTCCGATGACGGTATTATTTGGCTGGAAATCAACACCATTCCCGGTATGACCCAGACCTCGTTGATACCTCGGGGGGCCGAAGCAATGGGTCATTCCTTTGCTGATCTGGTGAGCCAGTTGATCGAATCGGTATTAATCTAGAATTCTTGGAAACGGAAGTAGACGTGTCAATAACATTTACCAAAATGCATGGTTTGGGGAACGATTATTTATTTATCGAAGCCCAGCCGGATTCAGATATAGACTGGCCCGAATTGTCGCGTCAGATGAGCCATCGCCATTTGGGTGCCGGTGCTGATGGGATTATTTTGATTCTTCCGTCGGACCAGCATGATTTCGCAATGCGGATTTTCAATGCGGATGGCAGTGAAGCGGAAACCTGTGGGAACGGGATCCGCTGTTTCGCAAAGTATTGTTATGAAAAGGGCTTGACCGAAAAGGCCGAGTTCGTGATTGATACATTGGGCGGTCCCAACGGAGTCGAGCTTAGCGTAGAAAACGATGTAGTTGTGCGAGTGCGATCGAATATGGGGCAACCAAAATTCGAACGGGCGGAGATTCCCATGATTGGTGATCCCGGGAAAGTACTGGAAGAAGATCTCGAGTTGGCGGACCAAACGGTTCAAGTCACTTGCGCGAATATTGGAAATCCGCATGCGGTTGTTTTTGTAGATGACGCAAAGGCCATCGATTTGACGGTGATGGGTCCAAAGATTGAACATCATCCGAGTTTTCCCGAGCGCACGAATGTGGAATTCGTGAACGTGATCGATCGGCAGAATATTGTGATGCGGATTTGGGAGCGAGGAAGCGGCATTACGATGGCGAGCGGGAGTGGATCGTGCGGCGCGTCATTGGCATCGATGATTACGGAACGTATCGATCGAAAAGTGAACGTGCATTTGGTATACGGTACGCTTGAAATAGAATGGGCCGAAGATGGAAACGTATATCAGGAAGGGCCGGCGACCGAAGTGTATACGGCTCAATGGCCGCTATGATTGGAATAGACGATGTCGATTAATGTGGCGGTCCTGTTGTCGGGAAGTGGAACGACACTTCAAAATATTTTAGACCTGTCTAAGGCCAAAGAACTCGATGCGAACATTGTCTGTGTTGCAGCTTCCAGGGCCGACGCGTATGGTTTGACACGCGCGGAAGCCGCCGGAGTTCCCAATCAGGCTTTTCCGCGTAAAGAATTCGATTCGGTAGATGCGTTCGGAAATGCTATCTGGAATTTCGTCGACGGTTTCAATCCTGATTTGATCGTGTTGGCGGGGTTCATGAGTTTGCTGCCTGTTCCGGAACATTATGCGGGCCGAATCATGAACGTGCACCCGGCGTTAATACCTTCGTTTTGCGGTCAAGGAATGTACGGTCATCACGTTCATCAGGCCGTTTTGGATTACGGCGCGAAAACGAGTGGAGTGACGGTTCATTTCGTGGACGAACATTACGATAATGGACCGATTATTATGCAAAACGCGGTTCCTGTACATGAAGACGATACGGCTGATTCATTGGCAGAACGCGTTCAGGCTGAAGAAAGAAATTTGTATCCAAAGGCCATTCAATTGTACGCGGAAGGTCGTTTGAAATTGGATGGGCGACAGGTGCACATCTCCCCGAAAGCCGACTAATTGATGATCAAAGCGGTTCTTTTTGATTTAGACGGAACACTCATCGATTCAACGGAAGCCATCGTTGACTCCTTTTTCCACACGTTTGAAACACTCGGTCTTCCGGCGCCCGATCGTGATGAAATTGTCAGCACTATTGGTGCTCCTCTCAAGGTTCAATTTAGAAACATGGTAGACCACGATCTGGACGAAATGTTTAACGTTTACCGCGAGCACTATTTTGCGACGAGTACGAACAAAACTTTTTTGCTCCCTGGCGTCACGGAGTGCCTTACAGGGTTGTCTGAGCTCGGAGTGAAAATGGGCATCGCAACTTCTAAGGGGCGTCGAGGTAGTGAGATCATTTTGAACCATCTGGAAGTGCGGCATTTTTTCGACGCCCTGATTGGTGTCGACGACGTGGAACACCATAAGCCGCATCCGGAACCTCTACTTGCCGGGATGAAGACGTTGGGCGTATCGAATGAGGAACTTTTTTATGTGGGCGACACGCCCTTTGACACGGAAGCCTCGCGTCGAGCCAAAATCCGGTGTCTGGCTGTTTCGACGGGATATGCGACCCACGAAACACTTTTGGCTGAAAGTCCCGAAGATGTGTATACATCGATGAAGGGGGTTTATCAGCATATTATCAATGCTGTCAAGGGTTTAACTAAAGGGAATTAGTTGACAGCTCGTGTCATTTCCCTTAGAATCGAGGAGTAAGGTACCGCGTACAAGGGTACCCTGGTGGAGACAGGATATGACGACAACCATATACCTTTACCTCATGCTGGGCATCATTTTTGTACTGAGTTTGTTTATGGTACCCACGTTGCTTTTTCATCGATGCGAACAGTGTCACAGCCTGAATTCGTTGGACGCTGGGGAATGTCGGAAATGCAAAAAAAAGTTTGAAATTGAAGTGGACTATTCGGAATTAGACGAATAATAGCTGGTTTCGAGTTTAGTTGGAAAAGAAAGGAAGGTAATTCCCTTGGCCAACACAATCAATTGCCCCTATTGCGGAAAACTAACGAAACCGGATCTGGACGGTTGTCCCCATTGCGGTGCGTGGTTAAAGCGAAAACCCGTGTCTCGACCGCCAGCATCCCAAAAGAAACAGCAATGTCCCAATTGCAGCGGCGCAGTTATGGAAAACGACTACGTGTGTCCGACGTGCGGCATCAATCTTTTTACCGGGAAACCTATTGCCGAAGAGGCTCAGCGGACGGCCGGAACCCGTGAACCCAACACGCTAACATGGTTGACGGGAGTTACGCTTTCGGCATTGGTTGTAGTGATCTTGATTGGAGTTTTGATCTATGCGGCCAATAGCGATCCGCTCAATAAGGCACGGGACTTGATTGCGGAACTGAATTACGAAGAGGCACAAGATATTTTGAAAGCGCTAGTGGACCGCGAACCGGAGAACGAAGAAGCACGATTTGAATTGGGGAAATTGTATTTCCATATTGACCAATTCAGATTGGCTTCCGAACAATTTGAGCGTGCCTACGAACGAAATCCGAATGATGCGGATTACGCCCTCTGGACCGCAGTCTCGATTTATCGCGATCAGGGAATTCAATCTATTCGAAAACAGTCCAATTTATTAGAGAAGGCGGTTCAAAGTAATCCCGACAACGAACTTGTTTGGTATTTATTGGCAATGTCCCGAGGGGCAAAAGACCCCAGCGACTACGAAGGCCAAATCGACGCCCTAAAAAGGATGGCGTCGCTTTCGGACGACGGCGACGCTGCAAATTGGGGGTTGAGTTTAGG
>Ga0315336_1002975_pt1 | contig 23942 bp, 9 predicted proteins | sample ASW5metaG_FD_204512 | JGI IMG/M metagenome (GOLD analysis project Ga0315336, IMG submission 204512) | Ammonia-oxidizing marine archaeal communities from Monterey Bay, California, United States - ASW #5 | ecosystem: Environmental > Aquatic > Marine > Intertidal zone | place: USA: California... | reverse complement strand
TTATTAATCACTACTCCGGCCCATCATTTATTTCGACCGACGATCCTGATATCAAGTGGACTATTGGCGTCTCGTCTAAGTTCTGAGCACCAGGTTATTTGCTGTGCTAGATGAGCCCGACATACCATTCTGTCGCGAATCCGGCTCGTTGTAGTTATCTTGTAGGAATCTGCCGTTTGACAGGAAGTGGGTTCTGCTGCAGACAACTTTCCATCACTTGCAGTTGACGGCGAGCCTGGGCTACGGTGAATTCGGGTTCGGCGCCACCGGCAATAACGTCATAGACGTTGTCGTAGAAAAGTTTTACACCACTCAGAAAGGACTGCAGTGTATAGCCCACCGCCGGCATGTTGCCCAGGGCAGGGGGTGACCACGATTCTTCTCTCCAGGGTAGTGTTTCTTCGGGGTAGGCTCGATCAACAGACCACTTCTCCCAAAGCGCCTGCTTTGGGGCTTCTTCAGGCAGGAAGTATTTCCAGTGGAGTTCTGTTTCACCGCCAGAAAGGCCCCCATAGGTGCCACAAATGTTATATCGGTTGGGAGAATACGCCAGGTATTGACTGATCAGGACTTCGACCAGGGGGGCTTTTCTCTGCCGGTCGAACAGGGTAATCAGGCACTGATCATCGGCGTCGCCACCAAAGGGGTTGTTCGAATCCATACGGCAGAAGACTTCGGGTTCTGACTCGTCGCCAAACAGCAGCAACGCGTGATCGATGGCGTGCGGTCCCGTGTTAAACATAGTTCCACCGTGATTGGCCTGGAACACCTGCCAATCCCAGCGCCTGCGAAATGTGCCCCAGTAGCTTTGCACTAACAGAATCTTGCCAAGTACTCCGGAATCGAGGACTTCTCGAATCTTTCTGAAAAACGGTTGGGGTCGGTTGTTCTGTACGGGAATCAGATGCCGGCTGGCCTTGGCAGCGGCTTTTTCCATAAGGTCAAGATCAGCGACTGTCGGGGCGATAGGTTTCTCGCAAACAACGTGAGACCCTGACGTGAGCGCTTGAATGGTTGCGCTCACATGGTGAATTGGTGGAAGCGCATTGATCAGCAGATCAAAACCTCCGGCGCTTATCATGTCCTGGTAGTCGGTATAGGTTCGGGCGCCTACTTCCGTGTTGGCCTCATGGGTTCTGGATTCGATTTGGTCAGCGACAGCAACGACCTGGAACTTGTCGCGAAAACGATTGGTTAGCACCCCATAGTGGATCGGATGTCCACTTCGTCCTTGACCTGCAATCGCAACCCTGATCATCATCGCCTCTCGGAAAACTGCGTGAAAGAAAGTACTGTTATTTCCCCCGCGCCTGGTAACGCTTAATTATGAATAGTGTGAAAACACAATGCGAGCCCTGTGGTTAACCGCTGCACACTTCTATCTCGGGAGGTTGCTGTACAATAAATCCAGCTGCATGACCGTGACCAGATTCAGACACCCGAGGATGCTGCCCAGGTAGCGCGGTGTATTTCATTTTCTGCGTCCCATCATGAATATCCCAGACCCGATAGTCCACCAAACTCACAGGGACTCATAAACATGGATGAGCAATCGCTTGTCGGAGATTTGCTGCTTCCTTCTATTCTGTTGACGGCGATTCTGGTCGCATTGCATCTGCTTGCACCCCGGTTCCGGCGAGTGCAGTTTATGGCCCAAGCGGGGTTTACTTCCTTCAGCGGTGGTTTTGCTGTTGCCTTTGTGTTTCTTCACATGCTGCCGGGACTGGTTGAGAGCAAAGACTCTGTGGGCGCGGTGCTGCATGCCCATTTCGCCGAATCTCATCTTGTTGATACTGGCGTCTTCCTACTTGCATTGCTGGGGTTTACCGTTTTTTATGGGCTGAAGCGGTGGTGCCGGGCAGAGCAGGGGAAGAGTGCTGAAAATGCCCGCCGGTCATTTGTGATCTCGATCGGGTCGTTCAGCATCTATAACGCGGTGATTACCTTTACGATGCCAGAGCGGTTATCGGTCGATCTGGTTACTGCTTTGGTGTTTACCCTCGCTATTGGTCTGCATTTTGCCATTATTGACGCAGAGCATGAGACTCACGAATCCGCGTTGTTCAATCACTGGGGCCGTTATGTTCTGGCGGGAGCGTTGTTGGTAGGGTGGGGCCTGGGGATTACCGTCGGCGAGCACAGTGCGGTGGCAGCGGCCTTTCTTTCGTCATTCCTCGCCGGTTCGGTATTGCTGAATGTTTTTCACTATGAGCTGTCGGAGGTCAGCGATTCGCGATTTGGCGCATTTCTGACTGGCATCCTCAGTGGCACTGTTCTCTTGCTAGTCGTCTTTCTCCTTGAGCACGGTGCGCAGTGAGGGGCATGTACTATTCAGAAATAAGCGGCAGTTGGCCGTCCCGATCTTGGGCACAGGCTAGACGGACCTCCCTTCAGAGACCTTGCATTCCAGAATGACCCTTTCCGTTCCGGGAACATTCGTTACCGTGCCTAGTTGCAGACCTGCATCCTGTAGTAGCGTCTGGTAGTCTTCGATCGATCGCACCGAGCCACCGACCAGCAGGTTCAGATTCAGATCCGTGAAACACCCGAGTGTGTTGGCACCATTCTGATCCACCCTGGAAAACTCGATTAGGAACAGCCTTGTCTCACGCTGGGTCATGGCGTCGGCCACGTTGCGTAGCAACTGTAGACACTGCCTACGCGGATGGTTGTGGAGAATGTTTTTCATCAGATAGGCATCAAAGCCATCTGGCACCGCTTCAAAAAAATTTCCGGCAATGGACCGAAGCCGTGACGGCAGCGGGTTGGGGGAACGTTGTGGAGAAATGTCGGTGATGACTTGCGGCACATCAAAAAGGGTTCCGTGGGTATCGGGATGTTGGTCAAGAATCGCCTCAAGTAGGGTACCGTTGCCCGAGCCGATATCTACGATGCTAGAAAAACGTCCCCAGTCGATATGGCCCGCGATGATCTGGTCTTCGTCGGTGTGAGTGGCCAGTTGGCTCATCGCAGCTTCAAACATCTTCAGGGCTTCTGGTTTGTAATTGAGGTAGGGTATGGTGCCTTTCTCCCAGGTTGGCGACAGGTCCCGGCCGCTTCCTGTGTGTACGTACTCCAGTAACCGCCCCCAGGGCTGGTAACGAAAATCCGCCCCATTCAAGCGGGCGACATCTCGCAGCGATCCGGGAACATTGCTTCGCAGCAGTTCTCCAGTCGGGGCTAAAGTCAGTTCGCCGGCGGAGTTGGTCAAGTGTAGGCCCAGCACCCGTGCGCAATCCAGCACCCGGGTCAGGGCCTGGGCGTCAGTCCCTGTTGCGGCAGCCAAAGTATCAGCAGTAACAGTACCCTCCCATACATGATCGGCAATGCCGAGTTCGGCGTAGACAAAGACAACCATGGTTGACCAGTTGCCGTAGATGTAGCGAAACAAGGTCTCGCGGGGATATTCAGACATTTATTTGGATCCCGGCCAGCATTGCAGTAATCTGCCCGGCGAGGGCGCTTACATTCGGCTCATGCAGCATGGTGATGTGTGTCCCCGGAACTCGCCCGACGTATGGCACCCCCTCGGTATGCCGGGACCACCCAACCGTACTGTCGACTACTGCAGTTGGCCCGGCAAGTTCGGGGTCTTGTGTTTCGGCAGAAAAAACCCCCAGCGGCACATCAACGGGGAGCCGGCCAGGGCGGTAATTCATACCGGCAATAGCATTGCTACGGTAAAGCTCGATAAAGCGGCTGAGATAGTCTGCTGACGTACCTTTCGGCAATAGTCCGGCTGTTACCAGCGATTTTGCAAACCATTGATTCTGCTCATCATCGGTCATTTCCCGTATCGCATCTGCATCAAGGATAATTTCGGCGTCAAATATTTTTTGCATCCGAATGGCAATATGCATCAGCCAGTCAGTATGGTCCCAGCCTTGATAAGCGCTATCTTGATCATTTTCGGGCGGTGGATTGTCAATAACCCCCACCATCGCGATGGGTTCCTTCCGGCGGCACAACTGAGAGGCCATCTCAAAGGCAACCAGGGCACCAAAGGAATGGCCGATTAAACGATACGGCCCCGCCATTCCAGCATCCTCGAGCACCTCAAGATAGTAGCTCGCGATAGCGGGAATAGAAGTCAGCAACCTCGTGCCACTACCATATTGTCCCGGCGCCTGTAAGCCCCAGACCTGATGTTTTGTTCCAAGCTGGGTAGCGAGACCTGCGAGATAGAAGGTATTCCCGCCAGCACCTGGGAGCAGTATCACCGGCTCGCTATCAACCTCCCGGGCTAACCCGACCAGGATCGGGTCCTGCACATGATCCGAGTGACGAATCAGTTCTGCTTGTGCTTCAATCGTAGCGTGGGAATAGAAGGCAGCGAGTGGAACGCTGACAGCAAACTCCTTTTCAATATGCCAGGCAAGGCGCACGGCAAGTAGTGAGTGGCCGCCCAACTGAAAGAAGTCCTGGCGTATCCCGGTTACGTCCTGATCGAGAATGTTTCGCCATATACGGGTTAACTTGAGTTCCGTATGGTCGCGCATCTGCCCGGCGCTTCGTATGCCCTGATCAGAACCCAGCGCTGCCTGCAGCGCGTCATTATTTACCTTGCCATTCACCGTAAGCGGTAGCTCCCCCATCGTAATGAAACGATCCGGAACCATGTACCCAGGCAGTCTGGATGCAAGAAAAGAGCGCAGTTCGTTGAATTGCGTCTTCTGCGGTGAAACGATACATGCGGTAAGACCACCCGCTACGGGCAGCACCCGACACTGGTCAATCTCACCGAAAGACAGGATCAGTTGTTCAATATGACGCGGTTCGACGCGGTAGCCGCGGACTTTGCACTGCCGATCAGCGCGGCCAATGTAGTGTAGTCCTCCGTCAAGATCCATCCGGGCCAGATCACCGGTGCGATAAGACCGTGTCAGTTCACCACCGGCTTCAGGTTTGTCAGTTGAATTCCATTCGATGAACGACTCCCGGGTGAGAGCCTCCTGATTGCGGTAGCCTCTGGACAGGCATCTGCCACCGATAACGACCTCACCGACCGCACCTCGAGGCACAGGTTCGAGATCGCGGTTAACGAGATACACAGAGCAACCAGGCAGAGGCTTACCCAGGGGTAAATCCTCCGGCCCTCGGTATGGCATTTCGGAAGTAAGGGTATGGGTTAGTGTGCCGATAGTGGTTTCGGTCGGACCGTAGTGATTGATAATGGTCAGGTTTGGAGCAAGATCGCGGATTTTGTTGATTAATGTCGGTGAAGCTGATTCGCCACCGAGTATCAACTTTTTTTCGGGCAACGGGACGTTTGGTAATCCTGTTTGCAGTAGCGTTTCCAGATGACTTGGGACGATTTTTAGGTAGTCGATTCGGTGTGTTGAAAAGTAGCCGGCCATTGCGTTGATATCAGTGATCCATTCCCGGTCCAGCATGTGAACACAGCCACCCGCTGTGAGGGTTGGAAAGAGTGCTGTATTGCCGAGGTCTGCAGCGAGGGTTGAAACGTGAGCAAAGGTATCGCCAGGGTTGATATCTAGGACCCGGTGGATTCCCTCAACATAGTTGCTCAGCGCTTTGTGGGAAACCTCAACTCCCTTAGGCATACCGGACGAGCCCGAGGTATACATGATATACGCCAGGTCATTGTGACCGGCCGTTGTACTGGGTGGAGACGGCTGGGGTGTCAATTCCAACGGTAAATGTTCCAGTTCGATAGTCTTTAGTTTTTGTTCTGTTGCACAAATCAGCCCGGTATCGCCAATAACGGTCCCTACCCCGCATTCATCGAGCATGTGACGGACTAGGTCTGGGGGTGTGTCGGGGTCTATCGCGAGATAGGACGCCCCTGTTTTTAGGATACCGAAGAGGGCAATGACAGCCGCTGCGTTGTGTGGGGCAATCAGGGCGATCACTGATGTCGGATCAAGGTCATCTTGACGCAGTACCGATGCCAGCACATCCGATTCATGGTCAAGTTGCTGATAAGTCAGGGACTGATCTGATGCGTGCACAGCGGGCAGTTCAGGCGTCTTCTGTGCCTGTTGGCGCAGCAACTGGACGACTGTAGGCGCTTGCCCGGGCTCTGATATCGGCGGGGTCGACAAAGGCTGCCCGGTGGTTTTAGCGAGCGGCAAAGTGCCAAGCGCATGTTCCTGGCTTTTTATGAACTCGCTGAGGATGGCCTCGAGATCAGTTGCTATCTGCGCAATGGTCTCGGGACGGAATAGGTCCCGATTGTATCCAAGTGACACTCTGGGGTTATTGAGATGTTCAATAATGTTCGCCGTGAGGTCAAACTTGCCAGCCGCTTGCGGGATGTCGAGGATAGCGCATTCGATTTCGCTATCAGGCCGTATTGTCTCCAGATCAGCAACATAGTTGAATGAGATGTCTGTCATAGGTGACCGACTCGGGTCACGAGCAGGGTTGACGAGTTGGGCAAGTAGCGGAAAGGGGAAATCCGCGTGCGTCATGGCCTCTTGCGAGCGATCGCGGATCAACTCAAGAAATTCCGTGACGCTGTGGGCCGGATCTACTCCAGCGCGGATAAGCACGGGATTCACAAAATAGCCAACGATCCCAGTCTGGTCTGACTGTGACCGGCCAGCGTTGGGGGTTGAGACCAGCAGATCATCGAGACCGCTGTACCGGTACAGGAGGAGGAACCATCCAGCGAGAGTCACAGTAAAGAGGGTCGTGTGATGCGTTCGTGCAAGATCCTTGAGACCATGAATGAGTGCAGGTTCAAGCTCTCTGGTATGCAGTTCTCCGGCATAGGTTTGAAGAGCAGGGCGGACAAAGTCTGTTGGCAGTTCAGTTACCGGCAACGGTGGATAAAGGGTTTTGCGCCAGTATCCTGCCAAGGCATCTCCGGTAGGTCCGGATAACGTCGCGCTTTCCCAGGCAACATAGTCCCGGTACCGATTCATATTTATGCCCAGTGTTTGTCCGCTGAGCAGTTGGGTAAGCTCCCGGTACAAGATTTCCAGCGACCAGCCGTCACAAATGATGTGGTGCATGGTAATCAGGAACGTGACGCCCTGATCGCCATGAAAAGCCCGAACTCGCACGGGCGGCGTTGACCCAATGTCAAACGGCTGATCGTGATGCTCAGCAAGCTGACCAAAGATTTCATCGGGATGTCCGGCAATTTCAATAGTCTGGTAGTCGATATCACTGTCTTCCGGCAGAATTCTTGCAATAGGTTCGCCATCAAGGATCGAGAAACAGCATCGCAGCATCTCGTGTCGTCGGATCAGCGTGCGCCAGGCGGCCGATAGTTTCTCGGCGCCTGGGTCTTCGGAAAACACGATAGGCAGCGACTGGTTGTAGGCTGTGCTTTCGGGAGCCAGGCGCCACAGGTACCACAGAGCCCTTTGCCCTTCAGATAGTCTCGTGAGTCCATCGGAGTTAAGGCTGTCCTTGCCGACCAGTGTCTTTCCGGATGTTCCGATTACCGCATGACTGATCAGTGAGACAAAGTCGCTGAAGGACTGACAGCGCGCCACTGCAGGAACCGCCAGTGATACATCTAATGTATTGCCGACCTGATACGCCAGCATAGCGGCCATCATCGAATCCATCCCAAGTTCGGCGAAAGACGCGGTTGGATCAAATGATGCATCTTTATCCAGGCCAATAGTCAAGCAGACCTGCTCATGAAGGTGAACCGACAAGGCCTCAGGATCATCGCAAAGCGTAGTCCGCAGCGGATCGGGGCCCGTTTGAGCTGAGACCGCCGGCTTTAGAAAAGACACTACCCCGCCTGCTTCTGATGTTGCCGAATGTGCGGGTTGGATATCTGCCTTGTCCTTGTCATGATCATCGATCCAGAAGGTCTGCCGTTGAAAGGGATAATTGGGCAGGGCCAATCGTTGCCTGCTCTTTCCGCGGTGAAAAGCGTTCCAGTCCACGGCTGCCCTATCGGCGTATAGTGCGGCGAGGGTCCGACGCATTTGCTGACTGGCTTCTCGTTTCGGGTGCAACGAGGACAGTCGACAAATACCCGGCGATGGAATCATCTCCTGACTCAGTGCGGTAAGGGTAATCCCGGGCCCGATTTCCAGATGACAGTTGAGGTTAGTCTCTTCAACCGCGGTAAGGCCATCCGCAAAGCGGACAGTCGTCCTGATTTGCCTTTTCCAGAAATTGGGATTGAGCAGCGCTTCGTCCTCTATTTTCCCACTCACAGTCGAAGCGAACGGTATTGCAGGCAATTGCAGATTGACCGATTGGAGAACGTCACTGAATTCGTCAAGCACAGGAGCCATGAGGGATGAATGAAAGGCGTGCGATACCGACAGCAACCGGTAGTTGATTCCACGTTGGGCCGCCAGTGTTTGCATCTTGTCGACTTCGGTTTTCCGGCCAGAAAGGACAATATGCTCGGGCCCATTTACCGCAGCGAGCGAAAGTTCGACAGAGGTTCCCAGGAGCAGTTGATTGACTGCATCTTCGTTTATGCGAAGCGCGAGCATAGCTCCGCGATCGACTCCGGTGTGGGGAAGGGACTGCATAAGTCTGGCTCGGGCGCTGACCACTCTGGCCGCATCAGCTAAGGTGAGTACTTTTGCAGTAACAGCTGCCGCGTATTCGCCGATGCTATGGCCAATAACCGCAGCAGCTTCGATGCCCCAATCAGCCCATAACGCGCTCAGACCCATCTGCAAAGAAAAGATGGCCGGCTGGCTATAGCCGGTCTGATCCAGTTCGTCAAAGCTCCGGTCGAATACGACTTTGTGCAGCGGTTGTTTCAGGTCTGGTTCAAAGTACTCTGCACACTGGTCAAACGTGTCGCGAAATACCGGCTCAGTAAGATAAAGATCACGGCCCATGCCGGGATACTGCGTACCCTGTCCGGAAAAAAGAAACACGCAGCCCCTAAACGGGTCAGCCGTATTGAAACTTGAGTCGGCTAATGAGTCAGCCATCTCCCGAGTCGTTCGGCCGGTGATCGAGATACGGTGTGAGAAATGTTGCCGGCCGACATTGCTTGTGTAACAAAAATCAGCCAGGCGGCTATCCGGTAGCTTTGCCAGGGCTTTCTGATAGCGTTTGGCCAGTGTGTTCAGCGCTGCGTCATCCCGAGCACTTAGGGTCAGAATATGATGAGCGTCGTGGTCTTTCGGGAAGGCGCCGGGGGCACGTTTCGGTGCTTGGGAAACGATAACGTGGGCGTTGGTCCCGCTGATACCAAAGGAACTGACCGCACCGGTGCGCGTGCCTTCGCGCTCAGGCCATGGTACAAGTTTCCGGGGGACCGTAAACGGGGTCTGGTCCCAGTTCAACGCCGGATTGTGGGTGTTGAGATGCAGGTGGGGTGCAATTTGACCGTGCTGCAACTGAAGTACTAGTTTTATCAGACCGGCTACACCGGCTGCTGCTTCAAGATGCCCGATATTCGTTTTGACAGATGCGATAGAAAGTGAAGCCAGATCGGAGAAGACCGCCGCTAGTGCATTAAGTTCAATGGGGTCTCCAAGCTGAGTTCCAGTTCCATGGGATTCGACATAGCCGATGTCTTCTGCTGCCAGACCTGATCGCGACAGCGCCAGACGGATCAGTTTTTCCTGGGAGCGACTGTTTGGCACCGTGAGGCCGCTGGAGTGGCCGGTATGACTGGTCGCACTACCGCGGATAACTGCGAGTATCGGGTCGCCTTGCTTCACGGCTTCGCTGAGATTCTTCAGTATCAGCATGCCACAGCCTTCAGAGCGCACATAGCCGTCGGCACGGGCATCAAAGGTTTTACAGCGACTATCTTCGGCCAGTGCATTGGCCGATGCCAGGTAAGTCGTCAACTCAGGAGAGAGAATCAGGTTGACACCCCCGGCGATGGCGAGACGACTGTCGCCGTCTGCAAGTGACCGGCAGGCAAGATCAACCGCGACCAAGGAAGATGAGCAGGCAGTATCAACGGCGAGACTCGGTCCTGTCGTACCGAGAAAATGGGAGATCCGTCCCGCAGCAGCACTGGGTGCATTGCCGGTTGCCATGTACCCTGTTTGACGAATGCGTTCGGCAGGGCTCAGCCGCTCGGCATAATCCCGGCTACTGATGCCGACAAACACCCCAGTTGGACTCCCATTAAGTTCAACTGGTGGGATGGAAGCGTTCTCGAGCGCCTCCCAGGCGACTTCCATCAGCAGTCGTTGTTGCGGATCGAGCGTTATGGCCTCACGTGGTGCTAGATTGAAAAACGCCGCATCAAAGGTTTTAACATCGCTCAAAAACCCCCCCTGATATGCCGCGTCACGTTCTGATCCACTGTCATAGCGGTGGCTGTCCCAGCGGTCGATAGGGGCTGGAGCGATTGCATCAACACCCTGTGAGAGTAGATCCCAGAACTGGTGGGGCGTACCGGCCTCCCCGGGAAAGCGGCAAGCCATCCCGATGATGGCAACAGCATCATCGGATCTGGCGGGTATGAACGGTTCTGGTGAATCAGTTGTTGGGGAGCCATTTGGGTTATCGAGAAATCGCGCCAGCAAACGTGGTGTCGGGTAGTCAAAAGCGGTAATGGGCGCGATTGTTTCCCCCAACCGCTCAGAAAGACGATCGGTCAGGGAGACGACATCAACAGAACTCAGACCGAGGGTAAAAAAGCCCTGGTCGGGATCGATCAAGCTAGGGCCAGAGATTTGAAGTAATTCGCTGACCAGACGCACGATCTCGTTTTGAAGATCCAACCCGTTGGCCGGTGTTTTCGGGACGGACAATTTTTCTGTTCCGTTCTTGAGCGGCTTATCAGCATCTGTGGTGCCCGGGTCCAGCATGGCATGACCGGGGTTTACCGGGTAACCCATGCTAAAAAGCCGGCCGATGACGAGTTGCATCTGACTCATCGCTATCTGCTTTTCGAGGTCGGTTGCGAGAGTAACGGCATCGCTGCCACGCAATGTGTCTCTGATGAACCCGCTCAGCCTGCCTGCGGGCCCCACTTCGAGAAACGTGCGCACGCCATCCTGGTACATTGTCTGGATGGTCTCGCGAAAGCGAACCGGTTCGCGCCACTGACGTGCGAGCAGATCAACCACCAGTTTGTGTTGATCAGGAAATGGTCGGGTTGTTTGGCAGCAATAGACTGGAAATGCGGGTGTGTGTGTTTCGATTGGAAGGTATAGCGTTGTCAGTTCGTCTATGGGAAGTGGGAAGTCAGGAGTGTGGACCGGCTCGGTAACCTGATCGAGGCGAAAACACAGTTCCCCGACATCCTTGAGTTGTTGTTCTTGTTTAGCAATAGCGTCAGCAGGACCACTGGCTATGATCTGGGATGGGCAATTATCAAGGGCCAGGTGTAACGGCGGCTTTAGATCGAGTTCCGGTGTCGAGCGCATCGCGAGCATTTGTCGTGGTGCTGTGCGTCCAGCAGCCCGGGCAATGACTTGGCGAACGGTGTCAAAAAGAGCCCCGGGGTCTGCCAGCATCTCTGCTGCAGCCAGTGCGGTGTTTTCGCCATGACTGTGCCCCACCGCGCAGTCACCGCTAACACCCAACGCCTTAATCAGCTTTGACATAGCGAGATTCATTACCAGAATCGCCGTTACCAGCTCTCCACTCGTTGGAGAAGTTTTGGGCTGACTTTTGTTTCCGAAAAGAAATGGGTTGGTCTTAAAGGCGCTCCGGTGTGCGTCGGACAGATTATCGAACCAGTCTTTAACCAGGGAAAAGGTCTGATAAAGGTCCGAAAACATGTCGTCATAATGTGCCCCGTAGCCAGGGAAAACGAGGGCGAGTTTGCCGTGAGGACGTGATCCCGGACAGCGGCCAAAGAAAATTTGGTTACTCACATTCAGCTGATCGACACTGGTTTCACGAATCAGAGAAATCGCCTGATCGCAGCGATCGGGCAATTCATTATCGGGCTCTGCTAATATTGCTATTCGGTAATCCAGATGGCCCGTGCGATCCGTTAGACTGAAATCCCGCTGTTGCAGCGCTTCGAGCAAAGCGCTTTTGCTGTTGCGGGACAGACTCCAGATTTTTTGATCGGATTCCATGATCGGTATTGTCGCAGAAAAAAAAAGTAGTTCAGCGGCTGTGGTAGTATTTTTGTCGGTCTGAGGTGCAGGGGGATTTGAAGTAGAGTTTGAAGTAGAGTTTGAAGTAGAGGATGTATCAGCAGTTAAAGTCCGACTTAATTTGTGACCGCAATGTGACCGCAATGTGGCTGTCTGTGGTCAAAGCCAGGCATCTGGATAATTCTGCAAATGCCGACACCTAACTCCTCCCGCCTTTTCCTGTCCGCCGGCGTTGACCGGATTGATTTTCTGCGCTCGCTCTCAAAGTTGGCAAAAGCGGATTTCGCACAGAATCAGGCCAGCGATATAACGGTTATTGAGGCTGGAAGAAAACCGATTCGCGCCGGGATCATCGCCGATTCTGCCGATGATTTGGCTGTAAAGATCTTACAAATCAAGGAGTGGCTCAGCAGCAATGCAAATGTGTCAGCGAGCTTTCAGACGCCGTCCGGAATCTATGTCGGCGACCTTGAGGAGCTTGGTGGTATCGGCAAAACCGCATTTTTGTTCCCAGGGTTCGGCTCGCAGTATCCCAACATGCTGGGCGGTCTGCGCTGCCAAATCCCCGGTTTTGACGGACTCTTTGAGGAGTTGGAGCGTCTTGTCAGCGGCCGGGTGACGCCGTCGGGTAAGCCACCCGTCAACACCAATGATCCTAGTGAAGTGCCTTTATCCCTCAAGCCCCAGGAACAGATCCGGGGAATTCCGGCATGTTTGCTTTCGAGCGTGCTGCTTCACGGCCTACTGAAGGATATCGGTGTACGCTGTGATGTGGCGGCGGGTTACAGCGTTGGGGAACTTGCGGCACTGATCTGCGGAGGGTACATCAAGTGGACCGATCAGGAGAATCTACTTTCGATCCTTGAGCGTTTTGGAGATTACGCACTTTGGTCCGACGACATCAATACGCAAAAAGCGTTCCAGCGGATCGCGGTCAATGGTGAGTTTCGTCACGTGCTGCCAAGGGTGCTGGCGGAATGGTCGGACACACTGTCCGTGCAGTTTGATAACAGTGCACATAATGCCATTCTTTATGGAAAGCCCCGTGCGATCAATACGGTAGCCGAGCAATTGAGCCGCGAAGCCGGCGTTGTGACAATGCCGCTGCCCTATATGGAGCCATTGCATACGCCTTGGTATTACAAACAGGCTGAACAATTGCGCATGGCGCTTGCGGATCATGAAGCGGTGCGCGGTGATATCCCTCTTCTATCGGGAAGTATGCTCGACTTTTTCTCGGTGGATCAAGCAGAACTGATCCATGAGCAGGCAGGGCATCAGTGGACCCACACCGTTAGATTTCACGAAGTTCTCACTCGTCTGGCCCGAGAAGGGGTGTGTTCTTTTGTCGAGGTGGGCCCCGGTGCCATGTTGACTGGATTCGTCATGGACACAATCGGCCGAAACCGAGCGCTTACCGTAGCGACAGATAAACAAGGCGTTGATTCGGTCCGCCAATTGCAGACCCTGATAGCGCAGTTTTTTCTTCGGGGCGCGCAGGTGCGACCTGATGGCTTGAGAAAGAGGATGGGCCCATCTTCGTCTTTGCCGGAGACGTTGCCGCAACCCAATGAAGCACAACCAGGGATGCCGCGAATAGAGGCACTGAGAGCGCATTTCTCTCTTATGCGCGAGTTTCTTGATCAACAACAGCGTGTAATGCTGAGATTTAGACAAACAGCGCCCGGGCGAACACAAAGCGCGGCCGTAAGAGATTCGTCGGATCAAACTGATCGGCGGGAACCAGCGTTGCAGAACGGCCCGGAAGCACCCACAAGGTCGCAGCAAAGTGGGGGACAAACAACAGTTGAGTGGAATCTCGACTCTACTAAGCATTACTTTCTGCGGGATCACTGTTTTGGTAGGGTGGTATCCGATAATCAACCTGAACTCAGGCCACTGCCGGTACTCCCCTTCACAGTATCGGTGGAATTCATGGCACGCTCAGCGATCGAAGTTGCCGGAGCTCACTACCGGACGATCTCTGCAGAGAACATCAACAGCCTGCAGTGGATTACGGCCGACACCGGTCAGTTGAATATCACGGTGGTTGTCAGTGAGCAAAAGAATCGGCAAAAGGTAGTTGAACTACAGCCGCAGGAAAGGGTTTTTGAGTGCCAGCTTTATGCGACCGCTGAAGGCGTCACCCAACAGGAGTCGAGTCGTCCTGCAATAACCGCGCAGATTCGTGTGGCGCGGCGTTTTGCGGGTGCCATACCTTTGCATCCCAAAGTGGCGCCGATGGCACCCTCTCGTACACCCCTTTTTAATGTTGATGAGTTGTATCGGTACTGTCTGTTTCATGGGCCGGCGTTTCAGGTGTTGAAGGATCATACCTATATCAGTGATTCCAAGCTGAGTATGACCTTGGCGTCTTCCGCTCTTGGTGGGACTGATGGTAAGGACGGTCAGCAGATCTCCCAGACATGGCCCTGCCTCATGGACAGTACTGGGCAGATGGCCGCTGTTTGGTTGCTGGAGCAGGGTGCAGTTGCCTTTGGTAGTTATCCTTCCAGAGTGGCATCCATGGAATGGTTGTGTCCACTACCTGCGCCGGGGCAAACGCTGCAGTGCATCGCTTACTGTAGTCGCAAAGGTGAAGATATCCGGGCGGATTTCGATTTTACCGACCCCGAAGGAATAGTTGTTGCCCGGGTTCGGGGCATGATAAGCCGATTTTTTGACTTCCCGAACGACTATTACGCCGCTGTTAGCTGGCCAGGTGGAGGCAAGCGGCTTACTATCCGTAAAGAAGGTCTTGCGCCGGGCTCGTCGCGCTATCACAGAACCGTGAAGCGCTTCCCGGAGCGCTATTTCTCCCAGAGTGGGGCGATCTGGCTCAGGGTGTTAGCTCATACCTGTCTGAGTAGAGATGAGCGGGCCCACTTTGCATCAATCCCAGGACAAGCCAAGGGCCGCCGTGAATCGTGGTTGCTGGGGCGGATTGCAGCCAAAGACGTCCTGCGTGACTGGTTTGAGGCGGAGCATGATCTTCGTGTTGCGCCTGCCGATCTTGAACTCACCGAAGGAGAAGGCCTATACCGTGCCCGGTATGTTTGCGATCCTGAGTTTGGGCCGATCCCCCCGGTGCAGACGGTAACTGAGAATGACGATATTGCTGCACTACTGGTCATCAGCGACACGGTTATGATGACAGCCAGTTAGCGGCACAGGTAAATGGTATACACGTTTCAAAGAAGAACTACTGATATGCAAAACCCGGATTCAAAATCGATTGAAACGATGATTCTTGACCACCTTGAAGAGGTCGCGGAAGACATGGGACTGATGGCGACTATCTCTCTGGATACTTGCCTTGGAGGGGAGCTTGGACTATCGTCGGTTGATACCATGAATCTGCTGGCTGCGATCGATGTGTATCTTGGCCGGCGCATCCGTTATGAAGCGTTGCTGATGCCTGAGGGCGAGTATGCCCGGGAACTGACGCCACGCGAGATTAGCACGTACGTGATCGAGCACTACGACGATCAACTGGATCTTGAACCAAAGGCGATGTGAGCCGGCCCGGTGATCAGGTTAAGTGGGTAGTTTAGGCAGGCAGTGTAGGTAGTAATGTAGCAATGAAGTTGAGTGAAAAAGCAGGCATTCGGTGCGTGACCCTTTCTCCAGCGGTTGGGGAATCTTTGGGGGTCGCGGTGGCTTCGGTGAGGTCTGGGGGGTGGGGCCTGCTGGATACCCGGCGGGAAAGACTGCCTCTGAAGCTGGTCACCGACATATTCGAACGTCTGGTTGAAAGGACCACGGGGGCAACCGGTCTGCCCGGCCTTGCCATGCATTGGTCCGATACCCGTGGTCTCTCAGTACCCAAGCCCTCGAAGGAAGTGAAGCACGTTCTTTTGGTGCAGTTACCGGCTGGAACACCGCTGAAAGACTGCAAGGAGCTGATCAACTGCCCCGGCCGAGTGCTGCTATTGCAGCCTGATTCGGCCTCGGATCTGCAAAGCTATGTGGAACATCCCCTGGCTGATACCGGGTGGGTCAGCGGGTGGGTCGTGGCCGGCAACGAGGCGACCGATTCAGATAGCGACGTTAGTGCATTTGTGGCAGCGCAACGGGCATTGGCGCTTACAGATCAGCCGGTCTTTATCCACGGCGGTCTGGGGCCACGCGCGACCCAGGCATTAGCGGCGATGGGAATTGCGGGAGCAGTCCTCGACGATGCGCTTGTCGGGATGCCCGAAGCACCCCGGTTCTTTAAGCCGCAGCGGGAACAGGGAGTTGACGGGGCCAGCCAGCGCACGGTTGTCGGGTACGAGGGCGGCAACCTTGAACCGGTGACGCCATTCCAGACTGACCTGGCGAAGCGATACCTGTCAACGGGTCGACTGGTTGGAGCGATACAGAGCGGGCGTGTTCAGCCATTGACTGAAACCGGACGGCTGATGGATCCTTTTGCACCTGGTTCAGCATTGGCCCAAAGTCACGGAACACGGTTTCCTTTGGTGCAGGGGCCGATGACCCGGGTTTCGGACGTGCCGGCGTTCGCTGCTGCAGTTGCGGAAGCAGGAGCCCTGCCGATGCTGGCTTTAGGTCTTATGTCTCGGGAGGAGTCCAGGTCTTTGTTTGCTGCGACTGCCGCCCTGATGGGCGGGCGGCCATGGGGTATCGGAGTGTTGGCTTTTGCTCCCCGGGATATAAGAGACGCACAGATCTCTGAAATTCTTTCGGCCCGACCGGATTATGTGATCATCTCCGGCGGGCGGCCGGATCAGGCTCGGGAGTTCGAAGATCAGGGTATAAGAGCCTATCTGCATGTGCCGACGGCCGGCTTGTTGGAGCGTTTTCTTGACGCCGGGTCACGCCGCTTTGTTTTTGAAGGACGTGAATGCGGCGGCCATGTAGGCCGTTTTGGGTCCCTGCAGTTATGGGAACAACTTGGCGATGTACTGCTGGGCCAGGTCTCAGGTTCCGATGCGGGTGAGATCCACGTGTTGTTTGCTGGCGGAATTCATGATCGATGCTCGGCTGCCGGCGCGGCAACCCTGGCCACGCCCCTTGCCCAGCGCGGTATATGCACGGGGGTGCTCATGGGCAGTGCCTACCTGATGACCTGTGAGGCCGTTGATTCCGGCGCAGTAGTTGCTGAATGTCAGCGCGTTATTACGAAGTGTACCGAGACGGCACTTCTGGAGAGTCGACCCGGTCATGTTTACCGGGTCGCGAAGACACCGATGGCAGAGCAGTTTGGACATTTCCGATCCAGGTTGATCAGCGAGGGCGTCTCGGGCGACCAGTTGGGGGACGAGCTGGACCTGTTTGGACTCGGCCGTTCGCGGATCGCCACCAAGGGCGAACAGCGAGATGCACAAGGACACTGGCGTGCGGTTACTGAAGATATCCAGCGTCAGGAAGGGATGTACATGGTCGGGGAGGTAGCCGCCTGTTGCCATAGCGTCACTTCTATGAACGCGCTGCACGAGTCAGTGGCAATGGGGTCGCAGGATGCTGCTGCCCGATTCAAAGAGAAGCAGCCGGTTGTATCCGGCCCGGTGACCCAACGACCGCCCGCCGATATCGCAGTTATTGGCGTAGCGGCGCTGGTGCCGGGTGCGAGTCATCATGACGTGTTCTGGCGGAATATTCTGGATCGTCATTCAGCCATCATCGAAGTGCCGCAAGACCGGTGGGATTGGCGGTTGTTTTATGAGGAGAAGGAATCCGGAAAAGATTCTGCACTCTCAAAGTGGGGAGGTTTTTTCCCCGAGATTGCATTCGATCCAAGACGGTATGGCATCCCGCCAAAGGTGATGCCGCATATCGGCGTGCCCCAGTTGTTGTCTCTGGAAGTGGCGCGCCGTGCGCTGATCGATGCGGGATATGAAGGTGGTGAATTCGACCGGGAAAACACATCTGTGATCGTTGGCTCGGCCGACGGCGGCGGCCTGCTCGGTGATTCACTTATTGCTCGCGCACATCTGAATCTGATTGAACCGGACAGTGAGGCTTGGGACCGTCTTCCGGAGTGGACCGAGGACGCGTTTGCCGGCGTATTGACCAATATCTCGGCGGGTCGCGTGGCCAACCGTTTCGATCTGGGTGGGACTAATGTGACTCTTGACGCAGCCTGTGCATCGGGCCTGATGTCTGTTGACATGGCGGTCAGTGAGTTGGTTGACGGCACTGCCAACATGGCTCTCGCCGGCGCGATTGATGTGGGGCAGGTACCGTTTCAGTTTGTTGGGTTCAGCAATACCCGGGCCCTGTCGCCCACTGGGAAGTTACAACCTTTTGGCCAAGGGGCCGATGGGACAGTTATGGGTGAGGCCATCACCTTTATCGTTTTGAAGCGCCTTGCCGATGCAGAAAGAGATGGTGATCGGATCTATTCGGTAATTAAGGGGATAGGTACTTCCAGTGACGGCAAGGGACTGGGTATGACGGCGCCCCAACCGGCTGGTCAGATGCGGGCACTTAGCCGGGCCTACGCGCAGGCTGGATTCGAAATGTCGTCGATTGGCCTTTACGAGGCCCATGGCACGGGAACACCGGTAGGCGACAAGGCCGAAGCCGAGACCCTGTTTACGCTGCTCGATAGGAATGCCGTCCAGCAGTCGGAGTGCGCGGTCGGTTCGGTAAAGAGTCTTACCGGGCACACCAAGAACGCGGCTGGCATGGTCGGGCTGATTAAGGCATCACTTGCCCTCTATCACCGGACCCTGCCGCCTCACGCCGGTATCGATCAGCCGATAGATGTTTTCAAAAGAGCGGAATCCCACGCCTATTTGCCCCATGCCGCAAGGCCGTGGTTATCCTCATCAGTTCGCCGTCGTGCCGGGGTCTCTGCCTTTGGCTTTGGTGGGACGAATGCCCATGCTGTGCTGGAGGAATATCCGGTTGAACGGTCCGGCAGGCCTGTGGAATATGGCGCCGGCCAATGGACATCAGAACTGTATCTTGTTGCTGCACGCGATCGCTCTGCTACGGTCGCAACCTGTCGGAATCTGGCCGAACTGATCAGGTTGAAACCAGACCTGAATCCGCGTGACCTGTCCTATACCCTTGCGACAGATTTCGATAAGCAGGCCCGACGCCAGTCAGAGCAGGGCGTGATGCTGGCAATTGTTGCGCCATCCATAACAGATCTGGGGAAAGACCTTGAGAGTGTGGCTTTGGCATTAACCGATGATGGGCCGGTATTGTTGCCGACCAATGCGTGTATTGTTGAAGGTGCGTCGAGTTCAGCCAAAGTAGCTTGCTTGTTCCCTGGCCAGGGTTCGCAATATCCAGGAATGGCTGGGGGTCCGGCTGTGTACTTTGAGGAGTTCCGGGGGCTGCTCGAAATTGCTGATGTATCGAGTCAGTCGGTACTTGGTGAAAAGATATCCAGATTTGTACTCCCACCATCCCTTTGGTCCGATCAGGATCAACGGAGTGCGGCTGATGCGCTCAAGCGTACAGAGATCGCGCAGCCGGCATTGGGCGTCATAGAGTTTGCCTATTTCAGATTGTTGCAGCGTCTGGGACTGCGATCTGACATGGTCGCAGGCCACTCCTATGGCGAGTACCCGGCACTGGCTTCAGCCGGCGTATTGGCCGTGGAGGATCTGTTTGATCTTTCTTTGAGCCGGGGTCAGGCGATGGCCAACTGTAAACGCGACGATGGCGATTCGGGAACCATGGCCGCGGTTTTTGCCTCAGCCGATCAACTTGATTCAGTGCTGAAGCAGGTCTCGGGCCTGGTGCTAGCCAATGATAATGGCCCGGCGCAGGTAGTTGTTTCCGGCGATGCAAACGCGGTTGACCAGGCTATCGAGCTTCTTGATCAGCAGAGTATCCGGGCTGTCCGGCTGCCGGTAGGCGGGGCCTTTCATTCGCACCTTATGAAAGCGGCAGCAAAGCCGCTGAGTGATGCTATTCAGCTGACCGAGATCTCATCGCCGGCAATACCGGTTTATGCGAACTACGATGGAACGCCTTATCCTGTTGACCCCGCTAGAATCCGGAGTCAACTCAGCGAACATCTTCTGCAGCCGGTGCAGTTTGCCGCACAGGTAGAGCAGATGTATGCCGATGGTGCGAGGGTATTCATTGAGGTCGGTCCAGGCCGTTCGCTGACCGGGCTAACCAGCCAGATTCTGCAGGACCGTGACCATACGGCGATATCGGTTGAGGGCGATACAGAAGGTCTGCAGGGATTTCTCCTGACCGTTGGAAAACTGGCAGCCCATGGTTTTCTGGATAATATCGTTGCTCTATATCGCGATCGATCGCCTGAGCTCATTGATCTGGCTGATCGCACTGAAGAAATCGATCCGAACTTCTGTTGGTACCTCAATGGGGCATTCTGTCGTCGTGGCGATCAACCACGTGGCCAATACGGGAAGGCGCCATTTCTGACAGCCGATAGTGTAGCGTCGTCACAGTCGACCATCGTTGATCAGGAGCCGGTAGCTAAGCAAGAGTCGGTTGACTGGGTTGCCAGCGCGAAACCGCATGCGCAACCGATAAACCAGAACGGGAGGAATTCCAATAACAGCACAGGTCTAATGGAGGTCTACCGCGAGTACCACGAGACCATGCGTCAGTTCCTTGCTGTACAGGAATCGGTAATGAGCGCGTTTTTGGGGGATGGTGCACTCACGGCCAGAGGCGATCCGCTACCGGGACCCGATGAGATTGCTGGTGAATTGTCTCGCGGGATTTCCAGGGTCAGCGATGCCGATCCGCCGGTTTCGCGGCCGGCTCCCGCAGTTGCCTCTGCCGAGGCAGCCGATATTTCGGTAGTGGCCCCACCGGTTACCGCAGAAGCGGATACTCCCAAGGTAACGGCGTCAGCCATTAACATGCACCAGATTCTGACTGGTCTGGTCAGCGAGATCACCGGCTATCCCGAAGATATGCTGAAACCAGATCAGGATCTTGAGGCCGAGCTCGGTGTGGATTCGATAAAGCGGGTGGAGGTGATCGAATCCGCACTGAAACTGTTACCCGATGCTGACTCTGAAGTGCTGCGTCGTCGGGTCGACGAACTGATTCGGCTCAAGACCATTGCCCAACTTGCCGAACAACTGCAGGACGTGGCGGGTGAAGTACGCGAAGCAACCCAGAGTGCCCCACCGGTTACCGCAGAAGCGGATACTCCCAAGGTAACGGCGCCAGCCATTAACATGTCGCCAGATTCTGACCCGGTGGAATTCTGTCCGCGCTATTTGATCAGGGGAGTGCCCGAAGAACTCGCAGTCTCTTCGGTCAGTCGTGGCACGGATGCCAATCGGCTGATGGGCTTGTATCTGGTTACGGAAGACAATTCTGGAATTGCTCGCAAACTTGTGGGGTTGATGCGTAGGTCAGGCAGTAAGGTTGGATTGATTGCCAGGGATTCTCTTTCAGACCAGGTCGAGATCAATGAGCAGATTTCAGCGCTACGGAGCCAGCATGGGCCAGTACGCGGCGTGGTTCATCTGGCCGGATTGGGTGCGTTTGATATGCCTTCCGGGTTGTCGACGTGGCGAGAGGAGACAGCAGTGCAATTGAAGAGTCTTGCCGTTATGTTGACATCCTGCGTAGCGGACCTAAGACGGCCCGCACACCAACGGTCCCGAGTGATCTCCGCGTCGACGCTAGGCGGTGATTTTGGCCGTGGTGCAAGCCCCATGTCCGGATTGCCCGTTGCCGGTGGTGCAGTCGGACTATTGAAGTCCCTGAGATACGAATGTCCAGAGATTGCCGTACGAGCAGTGGATTTTGACCATGTCGACGCGCAAACGACAGCCAGTCGGCTGTTGTCTGAGTTATCAGTGCCGGCTGGGCACACCGAAGTTGGCTATGTTGGGGGCGAGCGTCTTGCATACCGTGCGATTCCGGGACCTTTACCTTCACATACGCTGGTTGATGGCGCTTTGCCCGGACCTAACTGGACGGTAGTGGTGACGGGCGGAGCCCGCGGGATCACCGCCCAAGCCGTCAAGAGGTTTGCCTGTCCCGGCATGACGATATTGCTTCTGGGAATGTCACCAATGCCCCCGGACCCGGAGCCTGAAAACGTATTACGTTGTGATTCGCCAGAGGCCTTGCGCGCCATGTTTCTTGCCAGAGGTCTGCAGCAGGGGGATTCAGTCACACCGGCTGAAGTCGAGCAACAGGTGCGTAGTGTGGTGCGCGGGAGGCAGATCAGGCAGACAATCGAAGAGCTCGAGCACAAAGGGGCGAAGGTTGAATACCATCAGGTTGATGTGCGCGACGAAAGTGCAATGGAGCGTTTCTTTGAGTTTACAAACTTTCGCTACGGGCCGATTGATGCTTTGGTGCATGGAGCAGGGCTTATTGAAGACGCCTATCTGGAGCACAAGGACATGGTTTCGTTCAACCGGGTATTCGACACCAAGGTTGACTCAGCCTACCTGATCGAGCGGTATCTGGATCCGAAGAGCCTCAAGTTACTGTTACTGTTTTCGTCAACCGCTGGCCGCTTTGGGAATGCAGGGCAAGGTGACTACGCGGCTGCTAATGAGACTCTTAACCGGTTTGCCTGGCGCTGGCGTGAGAAATTCCCGCAAGCACGGGTGATCAGCATCTGCTGGGGCCCCTGGGCTGGTGCGGGCATGGCTTCAGAACGTGCGCTTGAAAAATTCCGCACTGCGGGAATTATTCCGATTAGTACAAGATCAGGAACGGATTTTCTGGTGGATGAGATGCAGCGCGGCCAAAAATCCGACGTCGAAGTGATCGCAGGCGAAGGTCCGTGGGATACGGTACCGGCATTGTCACTGGATATTCTGTTTGACCTTGGGCTGTTGATGCTGGGCCGGGGATCAGAGGACGACTCAGCGCCCAAGCGTGAAGACGGGCTTCCCGACTAGGCCTGCTTTTTCTCTATCTCGAAAATATCACAGTGGGTGATAGCCGCTATTGGGTGATTGGCAAGGCCTTGTTCGAGCAGTTCACGGGTCGGTGCGTTGATAATGAAAGCAGATCCACCACCCTCGATCGTGTAGACATCTTCGATTACGCCTTCGTCCTTGTAAATCTGCAGTAGTTCGTTACTTTGTCGAAGTTTTTCACGGTCGATCTGGGACTCGGTGTGCTTATCTCTTGGACGGAACATGATCAAGAATTTCAAGGCAATATCTCCAGTGCATCGTCGGATAACAAGAATCCGGTATTGAGAAAGATCTCACAATGATAGTCCAGTTGGACGTGCGGGTAACACTTGGGAAAGAGCTTTTTCAATATGCCTTGCTCGGACTCAACCGCAGATTCGACGGGTGCAACGGTTGCCGCTCGGGAAAAAAACTCGGCACAATAGGCGGTTTTTCCAATCCATAGTCCGCCATTGAGGTACCGGAACTCACTGTGGGCTTGTCGTGCGAGCGGCTCCTCGAATCGCGCAAATTCCCGCTCTGGCGGCCAGTTGATTCGGTCAGCACCAAAAAGAAGATCACAGGAGAAATGATGCTCGTAGCGGTCCAGCGCCTTGGCGGGATCTCCAATGAGAATAGCATCCCGTGAATCAGCATAGAGGACGTACGGAGTATCGACCGAAGCCAGGGCACTGGCTAGAACTGTCGGTTTGTCGCGACTGTTCAACCATGGATTAATGTTTTGCCCAAAGACCCGATACGGGACCCCTAGATATTCCAGGCTGCTCTCGAACATCCCCATGGCGGGATGGCCGTTGTTGCAGGTAATAATGGTGAGTCCGGGGGGAATCGTAGGGATTCTGGGCGGGGTTGAGAAGAAAGCCGACTTGATTGGGTCCCACCAGTACTGGTAGTCATGTTTACCGTGTCCATGCACCACGCAGGGCCGGGTGTTGAACTCCCTGACGAGAACTTCCATCGTTTAATCGTATTTCAGGTATCGACGATTGTTGGTGCAGGTAGCACGGGTGAGGTAACAAGAAGGACTCGAAGTGGTGAAGGTTGCCGGCTTGCGATTGGCGCGGGCTGAGAACAACCGTGAAACTTAAACCGCATTTAGGTCGGCGGCTGTCAGACGGAA
>Ga0315336_1002973_pt1 | contig 23955 bp, 24 predicted proteins | sample ASW5metaG_FD_204512 | JGI IMG/M metagenome (GOLD analysis project Ga0315336, IMG submission 204512) | Ammonia-oxidizing marine archaeal communities from Monterey Bay, California, United States - ASW #5 | ecosystem: Environmental > Aquatic > Marine > Intertidal zone | place: USA: California... | reverse complement strand
TAAAAAAGAGCCTCAGTTATTTTTCCCGGCCTTTTAGTTTTTCGATCTGAAGGATGAACTCTAGAACGTCTCTTTGCCTTCCAATTTTTTAAGTTGATTAATTTAGCTAACATATCTCTCCTTTAGCTTTTTGTTTAATGTCCCAGCAATTAGAGTTTCTAAATCAGGACTAGAAAATTCTTATTATAAAAAAACTATTTTGTAAATTAAAAATTTAAAATTACGTTCTATAAAGAATTATCCAAACAAAAAATAACAGCAAAAAAATACCTCCAAGAACCCAGTAGAATAACTTTTCAAAAAATCTATTGCTTTCAAAGAGAGTTTTTAGTTTAAATTCTAATGCGGTTATCTTGTTATAAAGTAATTTAGTATTTTTATTTTTAAGCTGTTCAGATTGGGTATAATTATTAATAAATTTTTTTAAAATTTCTGGATCATCACCCTTGAATTCATTACTTTCTAATGCTTGTAAGTATTCTTCAGATTGTTTAAAATTTTGTTCAAAACTTTCTTCACGGTCACGATTTTTATCATATTCCTCATCCAATATATGATCATCATATCCACTTAAATGATGTTTGGAGTAATATTTAGTTGAATAATTAGACAGCTCAGCAATTTTTTTATCAAATAAAGAAATTTCATAATCGAAACCCATGTCATCTTTTTTTCTAAGGTTAAAGATACATGCGTGAAATGCATTTCGTATATTTATTCGCTTGTTATCATAAGAGTAGTACAGTGTATGATTAGCTATTGCTCCATTGATAAACTCTCTGCCATCTTTTTCAAAATATTCAAAAATTTTTTCTCTTGATTCATCATGAAAATCCTTAAAAGCGTAGACGCCCTTCCTTACGTTTTTATCTTCGTGGTTAATTAAATATTCATGATAAGAATCACTAGTTCTTGCGAAAACTTTAGATATTTTTTCACGAACTATATCATCCCATTTATTTAAAATTATTATTAAAAAATTTTGTTCGCTTTCCTTATGAGTATCTAAAAAAGAAGTATTATTACTAACACTATCTATATCTAGTTTATTTTCTTTTGTTAAAGTATTTAAAATTTCACTATCTTTTTCTGAAATTCCTTTAGAATATTCTCTTGGCAAAATAAAATTAGGGATGTGATCCAGCATATAAGACAAAGTATAATAATTATATTTGTTGTTTTCCAAGTTAATAAAAAGCATCCAAAAAGAAGAGATGTTATCATGATCATGATACCATGATAAACCGAAATCATATTTTCTCATGGCAGCCATTGACTCGGTATCAGTTTCAATATTTTTATTATGTGAAGAAAATCGTACAAGTTTTTCCCATCGTTCTTTCTTCATATCTTCAACCGCACCTTTTTTTCTCCACAAATCATCTAAAGCACCTAAAGAAAAATTTTTGTTGGAGAGAAGAGCTTCTAACTCTTCATCTAATCCATTAAATAACAAATCTTTTATCTGTTCCTTATTTTCAAACGTTCCAGTTATAAACATATCATCTGATAGTGAATGAACACTTGTACGATGATTCTCAAGAACGGCAACTCGAAGATTCAAATCTCCTTCCGCAAAAAATTTTCTTAATAGCTTTTCTTCGTTGGTGGACTGTGCGATTGCTAAATTTATTAAATTATTATTTTTAGCAAGTAGCTTTTCAATCGTAGAGCTGTAATAGGGTTGTTCTTCTAAAATTGTATTGTAAGCTTCTGTTGGAGTACAATTTAATAAGTATTGCTCTAGAATTTCTTTATTTTTAAATCTTTTCATTACTTTACTCTTAACGCCAATCTAGAGGTATATTGAGGGCTAATCCAATCTAAATAACTCTAATTTTTTATCCATTAAAACATAAACCTCATGTATTAAAATTTATATAATAATAACATAAACCTTATTTTTTTAACGATATATTAAATATATACGAACCTATATCTTTAATTTCATACTCCTTTATCAGTTTATTATGCAGTTTCTTGAACACGCGTACGTGTTTCCACGAATTATATCTATTTTTTTTATGCGTGGAAATTGCTTGATCATACTTTTTTAATTTATTTTGATTTTCATTAAAAACATCATCAACAAATAGTTGTATTTCATATTCACCATTAAGGCATTTCACGGCTCTTTCTTCAAATTTTTCAGATTCTTGCAAAGATCCAGTAGTTATATTTCTTTGGTCCGGTGCCTCGGTTTTATTAAAATCAAGTGGAACAAAAAAGTTAATTTTATTATTTGTAACCTTGATTTTTCCTATAGTTTTAGGATTAGGGATTTTTTCAATTGTATCTACTTTATTAGTGTAATTAAAATTATGATCATAAATGAATATATCCGTTGCATTTTTATTATTATCATAATTTACATAAACCACTTGACTGTTTAATCGAAATAAAACATCTCCAAGCACGGACCCTTCAAAATTAACAATGTTGTTCATGAGTTGTGTATCGCAAAATATGCTACTCTCACATAATTCCTTAATGCATTCATTGTACAAACTAACATCCCATATAAATCTCTTTTCTAATTGAGGTATGATAAATCTTTGGGTCTTTTTTTGTTGGTATAAAATTGGATAGGTGTTTTTTAGCTCATTAATAATCTCTTTTCTTACGACTCTATCTTTGTCCAGATAGTGCTTTAAAATTTCATCAAATTTGCCGCCATCCATAACGTAAAATCCTTGGGGACCTCCCTTAACATCGTAAAGAGAATCTTGAGAAGGTATTTCGCTTGTTTTAATATATTTTTTTATATAAGCGTCTTTGGGATCTTTACCTATTTTGTCTTTATTATATTCGCTCCCCGATACGTCCAAGGATGATAATTTTTCTATTAGTGTTTCATCAATTCTAATCATCTATTAGTGCTTCATCGTTTTTTAAGTTCATTTCACCTTTGTAAACTCGATCTTCAAAACTAATTTCCCCATAAATATTAATTGCTTTTATATTTAACGATAATAATTTGCTTAACTGATTGTTGTTTAATAAAACATTTTTAGAATTAGCGTTAACGATACCTAAAAATAATTTATTAATTTTTGTTCTATTTAAAAATTTAAATAGCTCTTCAAAATCATCTACTTTTAAAATTTCAAGGTGTTCAATAACTTTAATGTTTTTGAGATTTTTTAATGAATTTTGATCTATAACGCTAAATTGATCAATGGTTTCTAATTTTTCAAATTGATAACCTAGTGAAGGAATATCGGTAGGGAAAAAATAGTTATCATTAACATCTACAAAAGCTTCAATATTGGTATTGATTAGTTTTATTAATTTTGCATTTTTAAATAACCCTAAACCAATTAAGCTAATGGTTTGTTTAAAATTTTCAATATAAAGACCTTCTATATTTGGAAAAATGGTGTTCAAATCCTCACAAATATTCCCCATCCCTTCATCTCGATCATCCCAACCTACCAATTGAAGTTTTTTTAAATTAGGATATTTGCGAAAATCAAAATTTGGAGATCCCCATAAATTAGTAACAATCTCTTTATCTTTTCCCTCAACCACACCATTAACTAAAATTAGTTGTTCTAATTTATCTAATTCTTTAATTGTTGATAGACCGCCATCTTCCAAATCTAACTCAAATATTTCATTCATCAGATCATCCTACCACAATACCGATACGCGATTAAGGGGGAAAATACACCGACTTAAACAAGTGTATTTATGGTGAGGAATTAGTGCATATTTATGTCACTCCCGCATTCCTGTGTCATATGTTTGTCCTGCTCTTGTTTGAAAACATTGCAAACAGGTGTGGTGTTAAAATAAGTCACCAGCCCCATATGGATGTTAACGGCTTGGAGCAGTTCGGTGGGTGGGGGTAAAAAACAAAAAAATATGTCTGGCACAATGCTGGCACACTGATTATAATTAAATGATAAATTGGGAGTGTTCTTAGGGGAATATTTTTTTGTTTTTTAGGCTTTTTTGGTCGGGAAGAGAGGATTTGAACCTCCGACCCCACCACCCCCAGCGGTGTGCGCTACCAGGCTGCGCTACTTCCCGAACTATTTTTTTACCATTATTGCTATTAGTAAAGGCACTATCATGATCAAAGTCATTGGAATAGTAGGGTTAAATAACCAGTACAATAAACCTACTGAAAAAATGAGCATCCATATTTCATTTTTTTGTAAAATTTGCATTTAGTTTCTAATAAACTTTTAATTTGATAAATCTATTATTAATTAACAAGTTCAATACATTCTTTTGAATTATTTAATGGATTATTTACAAATTTACTAATGGAATAATAATCTAAATCTTCTTCTAATAAAGAAACATAATTCTTTTTTAAGTAAGAAGAATCTTTATCATGAAGATATTCCTCTCCTTCAATTGATGAAAGTAAAACTGGCATCCTATGATGAATTACACTGATTTGTTTATTTGCTTCCTTTGTTAATATAGTGAATACTTTGTCCATATTATTTTTATAATTAATATATTTCCATATACCAGCAAAATAAATAGGTTCAGATAATGGAATATGAATAAAGTACGGGATTTTAACTTGTTCTTTTATACTCCATTCAAAATAACCATTGGCAGGGATAATACATTTTCTCTTATAATAAGAATCTTTAAATAAAATCTTATCCGTAATTGTTTCAAGGCGACTATTTATAATATTTTTTTCAGAATTAGTTTTTTTATCAATAAAAGAGTAACCCCACTTTGCCTTTTCTAAGTTAATCTCTTTATTATTTGTAATAATAAAAGAGATTTGAGAAGGAGCTATATTATAAGATATAAGGTCTTCTGATATAGAATTTATAATATTAAAATTTTTTTTTATAGAATTAGTTTTATTTATATGAATAAATCTACCACACATACTTATCAACTAATATATAAAATTAAATTAAATTAAAGTAATATTAAGCTGATTTAGCCAATGGTAATGGTTGTGAAACACTAGTGGTCATCCAACAATCTTTAAATTTTCCTTCAATTAAAACTTTTCTAATAGTCCATGTAAATCCAAATTTATCACCAGTTTTATTAGTTAACTCTACAAAATAATTTGCAGTGTTATCATCTTTAGACACAAAAAGAATGTTATGATCAATATGATTAAGCATTAAGGAGTATGATCTAGACTTCATCAATAAAATAAAATTTGATAATGGACCTGTATATTGACGATTTTGTGGATGAGCAAATTCCCAAGTCTGAGAAATACCAGCATCTTTATATGGTAAATTATTTTTCATCAAAGCTTCTAATTGAATCATAATTACTTCATCAGGTTTTATATTAGGATTAGGCTTAATTAAATCAGCAAGAACTGTGAAATTAATAAATAAAGAAATAATTATTAATGATATAAATCTCATAATCATTAATTAGCTATATATTTTAATAAAACAATATGAGTATCTTAGATTTTATGCAAGGTTTAGTTATTGGTTTGACCTTAATTATTGCTATAGGTCCACAAAATTTATTTGTTATACAACAAGGATTGAAAAGGAGTTTTGTTTTTATTGTATGTTTAATTTGTAGCATATCAGATACTCTTTTAATTATAATTGGTATCGTTTTATCAAGCTATTTAACTAAATTAACTCCAAATCTTGTTCAAATATTAAAACTGGTAGGCGCCAGTTGGCTTCTTTTATATGGGATAATGAAAATTAAAAATTCATTTAAAAAAAAAGAATTTAAAGAGATGCATAAAACTGAAAAATTAAATAGTATTGTATTAATTACTTTGGCATTTACATTTTTAAATCCTCATGTTTATTTAGATACAATAATTTTAATAGGAACAATTTCTCTAAATTTTGGAAGTAAGTTTTCTTTTGGATTAGGGGTTATAGCTAGTAGTTTTCTTTTTTTCTTTAGCTTAGGATTTTTTTCAAATTATATATCTAGGTTTTTAAATAACAAAAAAAGCTGGATTATAATGGATATATTATTTGGAATCTTAATGATTGGTTATGGTTTATTTTTTATCTTTAATAATTAAAGTTTTGTAAAAAAATTATTTAATTCAAAACATACAAAATCCACATTCTCTTTATTAAAAGTCATGGGAGGTTTTATTTTTATTACGTTATGATAAGGACCATCAGTACTTAACAAAATACCTCTTTGGCGCATTTTATTTATAATTAATTTTGCAAGTTTTTCATTTGGATTATTTTTATTATTCTTAATTAAATCTATACCTAAAAAAAAACCTCTTCCTCTAACTTCAGATATAAATTTTGGAAACTTAGATTTTATTTTATTAAGTGATTTTATAAAATAATCTCCAGTAATTTTAGCCTTCATTTGTAATTTTTCATTTTCTATAACATCAAGTACTGCATTTCCAATAGAGCAAGAAACTGGATTCCCTCCAAAAGAATTAAAATATTCCATTCCATTATTAAATTTATTCGCAATTTTTTTTGTTGTAACTACAGCTGCAATCGGATGACCATTTCCCATTGGTTTTCCAAGAGTAACAATGTCCGGTATAATTCCATGTTCTTCAAACCCCCAAAAAAAATTACCTACTCTACCAAACCCTGTTTGTACTTCATCAACTATACATAAGGCATTTCTTTTTCTTATAATTTTAAAAACTTCTTTCAAATAATTTGGTGGTAAAACTATTTGCCCTCCACAACCCAAAATACTCTCTACAAAAAAACAAGATAAAGTTTTGTTATTTTTATATATCTCATTAACAGTAGATTTAACTTGATAAATATATTTTTTAATCCAATTTTTTTCTGACGATTTCCATTTACCTCTTAATCCATCAGGCATAGCAGCTATATGAACATAATTTTTCTTTCCAAGACCACCTTTACCATTAAATTTATAGGGACTTAAATCGATTAAAGTGTTGGTATGACCATGATAAGCATTATCCATTACTAATACATCTTTTGAATTAGTATAATTTTGTGCAATCCTATAAGCTAAATCATTAGCCTCTGAACCAGTGCAAACAAAAAAAACTGTGTCTAATATTTTAGGAAATTTACTTAATAATTTCTCACTATATTCATTCATAATTTTATAAAGATATCTTGTATTGGTATTAAGTTTTAAATTTTGTTCAATCATAGCTCTGTGTATTTTTGGATGAGAATGACCAACATGTGAAATATTATTTACGCAATCAAGAAATTCCTTGCCCTTATCGTCATAAAAATATTGGTATTTTGCCTCAAGCATATGAAGAGGTTTTTTGTAAGATATTGAAAAACTTTTACTTAATAAAGAATTTCTCTTTAAAATAAGATCTTCAACTGTTTCATTTTTTTTAAAAAACGAGTTTGGAATACCTAAAATTAGATTTGGATCTGGTGATATTTTTGTCCATAAATGTAAAAGAATATCTTCAGAAACTCCAGGAAAGTTTTCTTTTTCACCCATCATATCAAAACTTATTTGAAAATGTAAATGCGGTGGCCAGTTTCCATTAATAGGGTAATTTCCTATTTCAGCTATTATTTGATTTTTTTTAATTTTTTTACCCACATGTAATGTTTTAAGGCATTTTTTAGATAAATGACCATAGATCGTATAGAATTTATCTAAACTATTAATTTTATGTTCTAGTATTATTGTTGGTCCATAATCATATTCATAGGCATTATCTTTAAGTATAAAAACTTTTCCATCTAATGGAGCTCTAATATTTGTACCAGCTTTAGCAAAAATATCAATTCCAACATGTATATCTCTTCTGCTTTCACTATTTAATTTAGAAATATAATTGCTACCTTGATAAACATTTCTCTTTTCATGATACAATCCAATACCAATTTCTGATTCATTATTCTTTAAATGTGTGAAAATTTTTTTAGTTAATATTATAGGTTTGTGAACATAATTTTTAGTAAAAATAGAATTACTTGAAAAACTTATGATTGATTTATTTAAATGATTTATCTTAGTATCTAAAACACTTGAAAATTTATTAGTTTTAAGAAAATTATTTATTGATTCATAATTTTTTAAAATTGAATATCCACAAAAATCTCTTATTAAAAATATTAATAAATAAGGATTAATTGAATTTAATTTATTTAATAACTTCCACGCATCTTTTTCACTAATACTCAAATAATTATTATCTGGAAATTTTTTTCTTTGTTTTTCAGCCATTACTACAGTGATAGTAAGACGAGCTTTTACTAAGGTCATTAATGAAAATATTTCATCAAAACTAATCTGAAATATTTTATGATAAGAGACTATAATATTCCTTAAAGTTGAATAAAGATTATCTTTATTCATTAATGCATAAGATAAAGATATTGCTAAATCATTGACTGTAGGAGCATAAATCATATCACCATAATCTAATAATCCTAATATTTTATTTTTCTTAACTACTAGATTATAATTATTGACATCACCATGTGTTAAAGAAAAACGTAATTTCTTTAAATTTTTTTTTACAAAAAAATTATGTTCTTTTAGATTGTTTAAAATAATCTTTTTATTTTTTCCTTTAAACAAACTTATTTCTTTGTTAATCCATGAAATATTTGAAGGATCCCACTCAAATTTCCTAAAAGCCGAAGGTTTAATTAAATTTTGAAGTTCTTTTGATAAGTTCCCCAATAATGTGCCAAGAGACATTTCTAAAAATTGATCATGTTTAACAAATGCATACATCTTACCATCAATATAACTTAAAATTCGAACACAACATTTTCTATTCATTAAATCTGAATATATCTTTATTCTTGAATGAATTTTTTTTGGAATATATTGTTTTAAAGAATTTCTTTTTCCAAGATTATCTAAAATATAATCTTGTAAATTTAATAGCTCTCTAGATTCCTCCGGATTTGATATTTTAAGAACATATTTTTGTTTAGAATTGATTTTTATAAGAAAATTTTTATCTCTTTCACTACTCAGTTTTTTTAATAATATTGTTTTTTTACTTAAAATTGAATAATTATCTATTAACCAATTAATTAAATGGATTTGATTAATTTTTGGTGGTAGAGAATTAAAAACAGACATAATTAATTAAAACAAATCTATATTCGAATATTATGAATAAAAGAAATTATTTTATCTGTATTGGAGCTGTTCACTCAGATTATGTATTAAAATTAAAGCAAGATTATTATAAAAATAGAACCAATCCTATAAATCAACAAAAAAACCTAGGAGGAGTAGCATATAACATTGCTAAAATATTATCATTTTTAAATCAAAATACAAAATTATATTCACTTAATTGCAATATCTTACAAAAACGAGAAATTAGACGTCAGGGTATTAAATTTAAATCTCTTAATAAAGAAGTTAATGAAAGGTATTACACATCCATATTGGATAAAAATGGAAAAATGATATTGGGTTTAGCCGATATGGATAATTATGAAAAAATAATTAAACATAATTTGATAGAAAATTATCAAAATAAAAAAATTATATTGGATTTAAATTTATCCCTAGATATAATTAAAGATATAATTAATAAAAATTATCAAAAAAATTATATATGCGTATGTGGAACTTCAGCTCATAAAGTATATAAAATAAATAATTTTCTAAATAAAATTGATACAATAATTCTTAACAAAAAAGAAAGTTTAACCCTTACAAAAAAGAAAACAATAAAAGAAGCAATGAATTATTTAATAAAAAAGAATAAACAATTGAATATTATTATTACTAACGGCAAAAATTCAGTTAATGCTTATATAAACCAGCAGATATATTTATCTTATCCACCCTCTATTAAAATATTTAATGAAAATGGTGCGGGTGATGTTCTAAGTGCAATTTTTAATTATTTTTATTGCTGTTCCTATGATGCCCTAGGTTCATTAACTAAAAGTATTTGTGCAGGATCGTTGCAGGCTTCAGGATATAAAAAAAATAAGGAAAAATATTTGCAAAAACTTAATAATCTATCTAGATCAATAAAATCTAAAATTGCTAATTAATATGAATAAGATAGATTTTGATATTACTGATGAAATTCAAGAAGCTTTAAAAAACAATAAACCAGTAGTTGCATTAGAGAGTACTTTAATTAGTCATGGTTTACCCTATCCAAAAAATTTAGAAGTTGCTAAAGCTTCAATAGAAGCTGTTAGGTTAGGTGGGTCTGTGCCAGCTACGATAGCTATTATCAATGGTAGGGTAAAGATAGGACTAAATGAAAAATATTTGTATATTTTAGCTAAAAATGAAAATGTAAAGAAAGTATCTACACATAATTTAGCTATATCCTTAAGGAACAAAAGTGATGCGGCTACTACTGTTGCATCAACAATATATTTAGCATCATTAATTGGAATTAAATTTTTTGCTACTGGTGGCTTTGGTGGTGTGCATTTAGAGGCACATAATACATTTGATATTTCTTCAGATTTGAATGAATTATCAAAAACATCTATGTACATAATTTGTAGTGGAGCTAAATCTATATTAGATTTAAATAAAACATATGAAAAACTTGAAACTTTAGGTGTTCCAAGAATTGGTTTAAACACAGATTACATGCCGGGTTTTTGGTATTATCATACAGATAAAAAAGTTGATCATAACTATAAATCAATTGATGATTTAATTAATTACTTAATTGTTCGAGAAAATATTAAACAAAATGGTTCAGTACTTATATTTAACCCTGTTCCAAAAGATAAAGCAATTGAGAAAAATTTAATTAATAATTGGATTAAATCTTCAATTAAAAAAGCGAAGGAAAAATCAATTAATGGGAAAGAATTAACTCCTTTTTTAATAAGTGAAATAAATTCTTTATCTAAAAACGTAACACTCAAAGCTAATATGGAACTTATAATTAATAATTCTTTGATTGCTGGAAAGTTAGCATCTAAATATTTTGCAAATTAATTTAATTTCTTTAATTCAGTTTTTAATAATGAAAAAAATTCTTCTGCATTAGCATCAACCATAACATGGCAATTAGGTTTACGATTTGTAACTTTTACCCAATCTGTAACTGTTTTACCTCTGGTTAGTGCTGACTCTTCTTCAACTTGTACATTGACAAATTTACCTGAAAAAATATTCTCATCAATTAAATATCCTATAACACAAGGATCATGAAGGGGTGAATCATCTATCTCAAAAACTTCTTTATGTGTTTTAGAATAAAAGTTCATTAAATCAGCAAAAAATATTGAAGATTTATTTTGATTGCTTTTAATATCATTAATAATTTTATCATTAACATTAACTTTATGAGTAACATCTAAGCCAAACATTATTATTTTAACTCCTGAGTTAAAAATTATATTTGCTGCATGTGGATCAACATACATATTAAATTCAGCTGCTGGAGTGATATTTCCAAGACACATTGCTGCACCACCCATAAAAACAATCTCCTTAATTTTATTTTTAATAGTAGGGTCTTTCTTTAAAGCTAATGCTATATTGGTTAAAGGACCTACAGGACACAAATATATAGGTTCCTTTTGCTCAAGACATGTTTTGATAATAAAATCTACAGCATGCATTTTCTGAATATTATAACCATTTTGTATTTCTATAGTTTCCCCATCAGTATCCAATCCACTTTTTCCATGAACATGAGCAGCAGTAACTAATTTATATTTTAGAGGCTTATCACTACCTCCATATATTGGGATATCTGTCCTCCCTATCAAAGAACAAATCTTTAGAGCATTTTGCTGAGTATTAAATATAGTTGAGTTACCAGCTACACATGTTATACCTAAAATATCAATGCTATCATGAGCTGCTGCTAACATAATAGCTACAGCATCATCATGACCGGGATCACAATCCAAAATTATTTTTTTCCTCATTAGATAAAACCTTTTAATTCTAAATTAGGTCTTTGTAGCCAGTTTTCTTTTGGATATTTTGAATTACCCTCAATTACATGAAGTGAGTATGCATGCCGAGACTTTTCACTTTTATTTTCAGATGAATAATGTGCAAGCCTTCCATGTAATAAAACTAATGATCCCTTCTTTACTTCTAGTGCTGTATCAGTTTTTTCGAAAGGGGTTTCATCAAGTGTAATCATTTCCATTTTGTTATTTTTCTTAGTAAAAATTTTTCTAAGAGGACCCTTATGACTTCCACTTGCTACTAATAAACATCCATTTTCTATGGTTGCATCCTCTAAAGCCACCCAAAAACCTACTGCAGACTCTGGTTCAGTAAATAAAAAAGTTGAATCTTGATGACATACAACTTCTCCACCTATTTTGGGCTGTTTAAATATATACATAGATTGTAAAAGTTTAGGACTGCTAAAACCAATTGATTTTGCAATATTATCTAAATCTTTTCGATGTGAAAATTTATGAAACTCAAGATCTAAATCATGTAATGCATGACCAATCTTATTAACTATTAGATTAATTGGTTTAATAAAATTCCCCTCTTTATCAAAAGCCTTACTTTCAAAAAAAATTCTTATTTTATCGCCAGAATCTAAAAAATATTGGTCCTGTGCATGTTGTTGATTTGAAGTATCAAAAATTGACTTAAAAAAAAATTTTTTATCAAAATTATTAATTAAATAGTTCGCTCTATTTCTAAGGTTGTCGCATTCGCTTATTGTATAAAAATTATTAATTACAAGATAACCATTTGTTTCCCAAAATTTATTCATAGATTGATTAAATGGTAGTTCGTTTCTATCAAATATTTTAGACATTATATTATATGCCAATAAATTTAGTCAAAAAAGGGAGCCCTATTTTTAAAAGTTGTAAAATTTGAGGTAAAATAAATCTTCCAGAAGTTGCTAATAAAAAAATTACTCCTAGAATTACTGTAATAAAAATAAGACGCTTGTACAAATTTGAATTAAAATTTGTTTTTTTTGATTGATGATTGAGAATAAAAAGTATTACAACAATTATGACTATCAAAACAAAAAAACTAACCATTGATTTACTCTATATTAATTAAAATAAAATTATCAATCTATTAATAATCCCTAGAATAAAACTAAATGCACACAGCAATAAATTTTTATTATTTAATTTTTTGAAAGTGAAATAAGAATTTCATGATAAATAGTGTTTGTTTATAAAAAAAATATTTTAAATGATTGCAGTGAATATTTCTTTTATTTATTGGGGGTTTTACAACGAATTTAAAGTCATTGATTTATTAATTATAAATTTATCCTTATTTTAAGCCATTTTTTTAGATTAAAAAATGATTAAGTTTTTTATAATAAATCATATCAATTTTTAAAAAAAAAATGTTATTTATCAATTAATTAATTTTATTTAGCTAGTTTTTCTCCGATTCCTATTAAAAAATGATTAAAATAAATAAAAAAATATAATAAAATCAATAAGTTAAAAAATAATCGATATTTTTTGTTATCAGATTCATCAAAAAATATATGGAGAGCAACACTTAAGACAAGCTTAAGTAACGTGATGAACAAATGTTCGAGGAGTGAGTATGTTAGATACTGTTAAGAGTTGGTTAAGGCAAATAACTGAAGTTGGACTTCTATTAATTGCTGCAGCTGTTGTACTCGAAGTAATATTTGGATCTGCAGTACCATTTATTGGTGTTGGGATTCTTGACAATATTATCACGCTAACTGCAAAACTAGGCCAAGATGGGCTTGTTGGCATTATTGCTATCGGGATCATAGTTTGGTTATATTTGCGCAGATAATCTTCTTAAAAAGGAGTTAAGCAATGATGGATACAGTTAAAAGTTTTCTTAGAAGTGTAATGGACGTTGCTATGGTGGTTATACCACTTAGTGTAGTATTGGGTGTAATATTTGGCCCTGCAGTTCCATTTATTGGTGCCGACGTTATCGACAATATTTCAGCAATCGTGGCTGATTTAGGTGGTAGTGGTTTAATTGGTATTATCACTCTAGGTATTTTATATGCTTTAATGAGACGATAAAATCATTATAAAATAATTTATTAAAGACCCTCAATTTGGGGGTCTTTTTTTTATGAGTAAAAATAATATAAATAAACTACTATCAGTTATGAAACTTTTGAGAGATCCTATAAAAGGCTGTCCATGGGATAAAAAACAAACTCTAGAAAGTATAATACCTCATTCAATAGAAGAGGTTTATGAAGTAGCAGAGCAAATATATAAAAAAGATTATCCTAAGCTTAAGGATGAATTGGGAGATCTTTTATTCCAAGTAATTTATCTGTCACAAATAGCTAAAGAAAAAAGAAAATTTTCTTTTAGTGATGTTGTAAATAGCATTACAAAAAAAATTATTTCTAGACATCCGCATGTTTTTAAAAATAAAAAATTTAAGAATATTGAAGATTTTAAGAAATGGTGGGAAAAATCAAAGAATAAAAATTATAAAAGTATATTAGACAATATTCCTTCAAATATTCCATCGATGTTAAAATCAAATAAAATACAAAAAAAAGTAGCAATAATAGGTTTTGATTACAAAAATGATCTACAAGCTGTTAATAAAGTAATTGAAGAAGCAAACGAATTAAAAAAGGAAATTAAAAAAAATAATAGAAATAAAATTAAAGAAGAATTAGGTGATTTAATTTTTTCATCTTTAGATGTTGCAAGAAAGTTAAAAATGAATCCTGAATTGATTTTAACTAAATCAAATAATAAATTTACTAAAAGATGGAAAAAAACTGAATCTTACATAAAAAAGGATGAAAAAAAATTCAATGATTTAAAAATAAAAGATTATAATAAATATTGGACAAAAGCTAAAAATTAATATTTATTTTTTTATAAATAATTCTTATAATTAAGTATTAAAATTTTAATAAAATTGTTCAACATTAAATTAAATAAATAAATATATTGATTAAAAAATAACCTTATAACCTTTTTGGAAAATATATAATGCACTTAAAAAAAAAATACACACAATTATTAATATATAAATTTGATTAAATAGGTTAATTTTAATATCATCGATAAAAGCACCTCTAAATCCATGAACAAAATAATAAAAAGGATTATATTTAAAAATAAATTGCCATTTTTCATTTAATGAATTTATTGGAAAAAAAGTTCCTGAAAAAAAACTTATAGGAACAATAACAAAATTTGACACTGTACTTTGAATATCCCATGTATAAGCAAGAAAACCAGTCAATGCTCCAAGTGATGCAAATGTAATAATAGTTAAAATAAGATAATAAAATAAACTAAAATAATTGATTTCTTCAAAACTAGTAAAATAAAATAAAAATAAAAGATTAATTGATCCAACAGCAGTACAAACAAAAATTGATGATAATATAAAAGCAATAAATATTTCACTACGTTGTATTGGTGACTTTAAATAATCATCAAAAGATCCAATTTGTTTCATTGAAATGATCACTTCAGATAAATGATTAAAACTAGTTTGAATTATAACCATCATTATAATGCCAGGAACTAAGAAATTAATATATGAACTTTCTTGAGTATTAATATTATAATAATTTTCTATTGTAAATAAAATGAATACAAAAAGTAATGTATTGATTAAAGGGGCAATTACATTAAATTGAAATTCTTTGAAAAAATCTTTTATTTCATAAAGAAAAATTGTTTTTATACCAGAGTAACTAATGTTACTCATAAATTATTTTTGAAAAAAATTTTTAACTAATTCAACCCAAAAATTTACACCTATGGGTAAGAGATTATCATTAAAATCATACTTAGTAGTATGAAGGTGAGCATTATGATTTTCATCTTGTTGACCAATATAAAGATAAGAACCTGGTTTATTGTTTAATAAATATGAAAAATCTTCTCCTCCCATAGACGGATCTATATCAGTAATAACATTTTCTTCACCAACCATTTTTTTTGCTACATTAGCAGCAAATTCGCTTTCGTTTTTAGAATTAATAGTTGGAGGGTATTTATTAGTTAAATTAAATTCGACAGTAACTCCTGCTCCATGGGCTTTTGCAATACCTTCGGATATTTCTCTGATTTTTTTTTCTAAAAAAGATCTAGTTTCAATCTTAAAAGTTCTAATTGTGCCACTAAGTTTAACCTCATCATCAATCACATTATAAGCAGTACCACCAAGTATTTTTGTAATACTTATCAAAGCTCTATCAACCGGATCTACTGAACGACTGATAATTGTTTGGATAGCAATAATTATTTGTGATGCTATTATTATAGGATCAATTGCTAGTTGAGGCATTGCAGCATGTCCACCTTTCCCTTTAACTATTATATCAAATTCGTCTACTGCAGCCATCATCGGTCCTGAATTTACACCAAAAGAGCCTATAGGCAGTTCTGGCCAATTATGAAGTGCGTAAACCTCATCAATTTTAAAATCTTCAAACAGGCCGTCTTCAATCATTTTTTTGCCCCCTCCAAAGCCTTCTTCTCCAGGTTGAAAAATAAAATGAACAGTCCCATCAAAATTATTATTTTCACTTAAATATTTTGCAGCACCTAGTAACATTGTAGTATGTCCATCATGCCCACAAGCATGCATAAATCCACTGTTGGTTGATTTATGTTCAAAAACATTTTTTTCAGTCATTGGAAGAGCATCAAAATCTGCCCTTAAACCTATAGACTTATCATTGTTGCCTTTCGAGCCTTTAACCCAGGCTACTATACCGGTGTTAGAATAACCATCTTTAAATTCAATATTCCAACTCTTTAATTTTTCTTTAATATAAACAGAGGTCTTATATTCTTCTAATCCAATTTCAGGAATACGATGTAGATCTTGTCTCCACTCTTTCATTTGATCTTGCATTTGATTTATACTATTTAAAATTGGCATTAAAATAATCCTAATATTCCTTTTTTATTTAATTTGTTCTCACATTGCTTTAGTTGTTTGTTATACTTATTTGCATTTGATTCAACCTTTTTAGCAACATTCAATAACCATTTTTTAGAATTAAATGATTTTTTTTTCCAACCATTGTGTCCTTCATGATAAGCAAGATACTGATCATAATAATTGTTTTTTGATATACCTAATAATTTTTGAGTTTGATTTCCATACCAGCCAATAAAATCAGTTACGTCTTTAAAATTTGCTCTAGATGCATTGAAGTTACCTGTACGAGATTTATACCAACTCCACGTAGGATTTGTTACCTGAGCATAGCCAAATGCTGTTGAAGGTCTACTCATAGGAATAATCCCTAAGAATTTATTTCTTTTCGGTTTGGCAAATTGATTGAAAGAAGACTCTTGATTTATAATAGCTAATTGAAGTGATATTGGAACACTCCAATTATCATAACTTTCTTTAGTAGATTTATACCAATTTTTTTTTTCTTTGAAAATAATACAACTATCAGCTGTATTTATTTTATTAGTAGATGTGCACGCTACAGTAAAAATAAGCATTAAAGAAATAATAATAAGAATATTTTCTAAACGCATTAAAAATCTTAATATCACAATATCAAAGCTTATATCTAAAAATATGTCAAAAAAAGATTGTATCCTATTGAATATTGAATATGAATGCTTAAATTTTATTTATTGATGTCAGAGTCCAAAAAAAATAAGGAAAATTTAGTTTTTCAAGCTGAAGTAAGCAAACTACTCGATCTAGTTGCTAACTCCTTATATAGCGAAAGAGAAATTTTCTTACGTGAACTGATTTCAAATTCCGCAGATGCATGCGAAAAATTAAGATATGAAGCACTTTCAAAAAAAAATATATTGGGACAAGATAAAGAATTTAATATTAATATTAGAGTTTCAAAGAAAAAGAAAATTATTGAAATTGAAGATAATGGCATAGGAATGTCTCGTCAGGATCTTATTGATAATTTGGGAACAATAGCTCGTTCAGGTACAGGAAGATTTATAGAAGCTATGAAATCAAAAAAAGCTAATGATGTTTCTGCAATTGGACAATTTGGTGTAGGATTCTACTCCTCTTATATGGTGGCTGATACAGTAGATGTTCATTCTAAAAATGCTGAAATTAATGAATCATTTTTATGGTCATCTAACGGTAAAGATAATTATACAATTGAGCCTTTAGAAAAAAATTTTAGAGGAACTTTTATTACACTTAAAATAAAAAAAGGTGCAGAAGAATTTCTTGATAGTTTTAGACTTAGATCAATTATAACAAAATATTCTAATTATATACCTTTTCCAATATATCTAAAAGACTTGGATAATAAAGAAAAGGAAGAAAAAATTAATGAAGGTGATCCATTGTGGCTTAAAGATAAAAAAAATATTAAACCTGAAGATTACAAACAATTCTATAATAATATTTCATTTAACTTTGATGAACCTTTAAAAACAATTCATTATAGTGCTGAAGGAGTTATTAATTATAAAGCCCTTTTATATTTCCCAACTAATCAACCAATGGATTTATTTCAGCAAGATAGAAAAAATAAAATAAAACTATATGTACAAAAAATTTTTATTACTGATGATTGTGATGAAATAATTCCAAATTGGTTTCGTTTTATACCTGGAATTATTGACTCTCAGGATATTTCATTAAATATCAGTAGAGAAATGTTACAAAATAATCCTGTTATTAAAAAAATAAAAAAAGGAATTACTTCTAAAATTTTAAATGAGCTTACAACTCTTTCGAATAAAGAAAATGAAACTTACTTAAAATTTTGGAATAATTTTGGTGCTGTAATTAAAGAAGGATTGTATGAATTTAATGATCATCATGATAAAATATTACCTTTGTTAAGATTTCAAACATCTGAATCAGATAATTACATTTCTTTAGATGAATATTTAAAAAAAATTCAGTCAGATCAAAAAGAAATTTATTATTTTGCTAATACTGATAAAGAACATATAAAAAATAGTCCTCAATTAGAAGCTTTTACTGCAAATAATATACCGGTATTATTTATGACAGATCCAATAGATGAATTTTGGTTACAAAATATTCAGAAATTTAAGGAAAAAGATTTTAAATCTATAACAAAAGGTAAGGTGGATCTTTCTAAATTGAAGAAAAATAAAAAAAATATAGATAATTCAAATAATAAAATTAATAATAAAATCAATGATTTAATTAATATTCTTAAGCATGAACTTAAAGATAAAATATCTGATGTACTTATTTCGGATCGCTTAACCAAAAGTCCAATTTTATTAATAGCAGAAGAAAGCTCTATGGATATAAATATGGAAAAATTAATGAAAATGCATAACAAAAGCACTCCTGATAGCAAAAAGATACTTGAAATTAATCCAGTTCACCCAATGATTATAAAAATTTCAGAATCTTTAACTACAGTTGATCATAAAAAAATATCTAATTTATTATTAGACCAAGCAAACATATTAGATGGAAATATATTATCTAATCCTTCTGGCTATATAGAATCATTGACTGATTTATTTATTAAAGTTTAAACAGAATTAATAACTTCCCCTTTATTAAAATAATCAGATATTTGAATTGCTATCTGTTCTGCAACAACTAACTGAGCTTCAACTGTTGAAGCAGCAATGTGAGGAGTTAAAATTAGATTCTTAGTTCCAAAAAGTACATTATTTTTAGCAGGTTCTTCTGTAAAAACATCTATAGCTGCTCCTCTAATTAATCCTTCATCTAATGCTTTTTTTAAATCATTTTCATTTATTAGCCCTCCTCTTGCAGTATTAATCAAAACTGCATTTTTTTTCATTAATTTTAAATGATCCATTGATATTAGTGATTTACCATCTTTAGGTGGTTTACAATGAAAAGTAATAACATCAGATTCAGTAATTAAATCTGATAAAGATTTAGAAGCAATATTTGGATAATCTTTTTGTCTTGATAAAAAAGATTCTGAATAGACAGAAACCTTCATTCCTAAAGCAATTGCCATTTCTGAGAATCTTACTCCTACATTTCCAAATCCAATAATACCTAAATTTTTTCCTTTTAATTCTAAACCATTAAATTTCTTTTTTTCCCAAAGATTTTTATGTGTTCCAGTATTTGCTTCTGGAATACTTCTGTACAAAGACATCAATAAAGACAATGTGTGTTCAGCTGTAGCATTAGTGTTACCTCCGGGAGTATTCATAACAATTACATTATTTTTTTTTGCAGAAATTAAATCTATATTGTCAACCCCAGCTCCTGCCCTACCTATAATTTTTAACTTAGTACCGGCAGAAATTATATCATCTGTGGCTTTTGTTGCAGAACGAACAACTAACCCTTCATAATTATTTATGATTTTTTTTAATTCTTCAGAAGATAGATTTATTTTGGTATCAACTTCTATATTGTTTTTTTCAAAAACTTCATTAGCAAGATTGCTTAATGAATCTGATATAAGTACTTTAGGCATGAATTCCTTTCACTTTTTTGTAAGCCCAGTCAATCCAAGGCAATAATTTTTTTATGTTGTCAGGTTCAACTGTTCCACCTCCCCATATTCTAAATGATGGAGGTGCTTTAGGGTAGCCATTTATATCATAAGCAACATTTTCATTAATCAATAATGCCGTAATTTCCTTCATTATCTCTCTTTGATTTTTTTCTTCCATTTTTAAAAACCAACTTTCATTAATTTTAAAAGTTATTCCTGTATTTGATCTAATATTCTTATTGTAAGTTAAAAATTCTACCCAATTTGTATTATTAACCCATTGCTCTATGTAGGAAAGTGATTCCTCTGATCTATTAATTAAAGTTTTAAGTCCCCCTATGTCCTGTGCCCAATTTAATGTGTCAATAGCATCTTCAACGCATAACATTGATGGTGTATTTATTGTGTTTCCCTCAAAAATTCCTGATATAATTTTCTTATTAGATGCCATTCTGAAAACTTTAGGAATTGGCCATGTTGGCTGATGATTTTCAATCCTTTCAACAGCTCTTGGTGATAAAGCTATCATCCCATGCGCTGCTTCTCCACCTAACACTTTTTGCCAAGACCAAGTAATTACATCACATTTCTTATAATCAATTGGCATAGCAAAAATTGCTGACGTAGCATCGCAAATAGTTAATCCTTTTCTATCATCAGGTATCCAGTCTCCATTTGGTACACGAACTCCAGAGGTAGTTCCATTCCAAGTGAAAATAACATCATTATCAAAGTTTACTTTGGATAAATCTGGAAGATGTCCGTAATCAGATAAATAAACATTTCTATCTTTAATTTTTAATTCATCTACTACATCTACAATCCAGTCTTTACCAAAATTTTCCCAAGCTAATATGTCAACTCCTCTGTTACCTAATAAACACCATAAAGCTGCCTCTAAAGCTCCTGTGTCTGATGCTGGCATAATACCAACAAGATAATCTTCGGGAAGATTAAGAATATTTTTTGATTTTGTTATGACTTCCTTAAGTTTTTTTTTACATTCTCCCGCTCTGTGAGATCTACCTAATAAAGCTCCTTTTAAATTATTGATTGACCAATTAGGTCTTTTAGTTGTTGGTCCACTAGAAAAGTTTGGGTTATCAGGCTTGTTTTTTGGTAAATTCATTAATTGTTCTCCTGATTAAACTCATAAACCACCAAACCATCTAATGGTTTTGGGTCAAACCAAGTAGATTTCGGTGGCATTGTTAAATTATTATCTGCAACTCTCATAACATCTTCAATTTGGGAAGGAAAGATTGAAAAAGCAACACTATCATTATTTTCATCTACTTTTTTTTCTAATGCTTCTAAACCATGGCAACCAGCAATAAATCTAATTCTTTCATCATTATTAACGTCCTTAATTCCTAAAATAGGAATTAAACAATAATTATTAATTATATTTATGTCTAAATTAGAAAGAATATCATTTTCTTTATTAATTTTTGCTATAAATTCCAATGAGTACCATTTACCATGATGATACATTCCAAATTTTTTATTACTATTTGGTTTATAAGCTTTTGAGCAATTAGAAATTTTAAAATTTAATTTTAAATTCTCTAGAAAATCTTTTTCAGATAATCCATTTAAATCTTTAATAACTCTATTGTAATCAAATATTTGTGATTGATTGGTTGGAAAAGCTGCAATCATAAAATCATTAGAATTATTTTTATTTTTTCTAAAATTTTGAGAAATAATTTTCATCGCACCTATTCGATGATGCCCATCAGCTATGTATAGTGATTCAATAGAAGTTAATATATTAGTAATTTTTTTAATATCGGAATCATTATTTATACACCAAAGCCTATGATGAGATTGATCAAAAGATTCAAAGTCATAATTTGGCTCATTTGTAGTAAAACTTTTTAATAATAGATTAATTGTATTGTTGTTAGGGTAAGACATATAAATAGGACCAATTTGAGTTTCTATATTTATCATTTGATCAGCTCTCTCTTGCATTCTTTTTTGATAAGTATTTTCATGTCCTCTAATTTTATTTGAAAAATAATCATCAATATCTGCTAAAGCTAAAAAACCTAATTGTTTATGTTTATTCATACAAATTTCATAAATATAAAAAGATAGCTTCTCATCTTTTTTTATTATTTCTTTTTTTTTCATTTCATTAAAATGATTTTTTGCAGCTAACAATGTTTCAGATTCTTTTAATTGCCCAACAGGATTTAATATTTTTAAATAATTCCAATAATTTTTATCGTAAATATTTTGAATATTTTCTTCTGATAAATGATCGGTGGAAGGAGCTATGATATTTTTAGCTTCTTCATTAAAAGGTCTAGTGCCTCTAAAGGGTTTTAATGAAACCATAAGTATAATCCACTCTTTTACCCATCTGTCTATTTACCTGAGAGTTTCATCCTAAGACTTACACCTTCGGTAGGGCTAAAGCCCTTTTCCAGAATTATAATTTTATAAGGTTCTTTTGCTAGAAAGTTTCTGGGCATATTGCTCCTTCGGCGTTAAAAAAACAATCTCTCCCTTAATAAAATTAATTTCTCTATTATTTTATATTTACTTAACTTTTTATGCCTTATTACAGCTTATGAAACTTCTGGTAAATCTGATAAGGCTGAATTTACCAATTCTTCCTCATAAACATCTTCAGCTAATCTATCATTAAAATAATCATCATAAGCAGCCATATCAAAATGTCCATGACCACAAAGATTAAACAAAATAGTCTTAGATTCCCCTTTTTCTTTACAGTCCATAGCTACATCTATAGCTCCCTTAACAGCATGAGTTGCCTCTGGAGCAGGGATAATACCCTCAACTTTTCCAAAAGTAACTCCTGCTTCGAAGCACTCTTTTTGTCCATAAGCTTTTGCTCTCATTAATCCAAGTTCATATAAATGACTTAAATGATAAGACATTCCGTGATATCTTAAACCACCAGAATGATTTGCAGGTGGTAAAAAATTAGAACCCAAGGTATGCATTTTAATCAACGGTGTCATTTTTGCCATATCTCCATGATCATAAGCATATTTACCTCTAGTAAAAGAAGGACATGATAATGGTTCACAACCAATAATATCAATTTTTTTACCTCCTCGAAGTTGTTGCCCTAAGAATGGAAACATAAGACCTGATAAGTTACTGCCACCACCAGTACAACCAACAATGATATCTGGATAGTCTCCTGCTTGTTCCATTTGTAAAATAGCTTCATTTCCATTGATAGTTTGGTGCATAAGTACATGACCTAAAACACTACCTAATGAATACTTAGCTTTACCCTCACTTTTCACAACAGCTTCTATGGCATCTGAAATTGCTATTCCAAGACTTCCTGGATTATTTGGATTTTCATTTAAAAGTTTTTTTCCAAAATCAGTTAAAGAAGACGGACTTGGATGACATTTAGCACCAAATGATTGCATCATAAATTTTCTATATGGTTTTTGATCAAAACTAACTTTCACCATAAAAACTTCTATGTCTATGCCGAACATCTGACCGGCAAAAGCTAAAGAACTCCCCCATTGTCCTGCTCCAGTTTCAGTATATATTTTTTTAACACCTTCTTCTTTATTAAAAAAGGCCTGTGGAACAGCTGTATTGGGTTTATGACTTCCAGTAGGACTTACCCCTTCATACTTGTAATATATTTTTGCAGG
>Ga0315336_1002971_pt1 | contig 23960 bp, 25 predicted proteins | sample ASW5metaG_FD_204512 | JGI IMG/M metagenome (GOLD analysis project Ga0315336, IMG submission 204512) | Ammonia-oxidizing marine archaeal communities from Monterey Bay, California, United States - ASW #5 | ecosystem: Environmental > Aquatic > Marine > Intertidal zone | place: USA: California... | reverse complement strand
AAGTCAGAAGCCCAAAGTTAATGAGAACTCCAGCAGTCAACAACCGCTGACCGGGATGCGGGTGTTGGACCTGTCCGGCCCCATAGGTGTTTATTGCGGAAAGTTGATGGCCGACATGGGCGCCGATGTGATCAAAGTGGAACCACCAGGCGGAGACCCCATGCGCCAGATAGGCCCTTTTCTAAATGCCGATTTGAGTTCGGGACACAGCCTGTACTGGCTCCACTTCAACACCAACAAACGCAGCATCACCTTGGACATTACCGAGCCCAAAGGGGCCGAGTTGCTGTCCAAGATGGCACAAGATGCCGACGTTGTTCTGGAAACCTCCCCGCCGGGGTACTTGGAAAACTTGGGGTTGGGCTACAAAGACTTGTCACAAACCAACACCGACCTGATCTACGCCTCGCTGACTCCCTTTGGCCAAACCGGTCCATACAAGGATTTCAAGGCCACCGACCTGACCGGCTTCGCCATGGGCGGATACATGTACGTCACCGGATGGCCGGATACGCCACCAACTCGCCTCTGGGGTTCACAGGCATACAACACAACGTCTAACCGAGCCTTCATCGCGATACTGCTGGCCCTATATCACCGCATGGCCACCGGCGAGGGCCAGTTCATAGACGTTTCGATGCAAGAATCGGTAGCGGCCACCACCGAGCACGTCAACACTACCTACAACTACACCGGTGAACCTGCGGTGCGCTGCGGGTTCCGCCACGGCGGCCAGTTCGTGGCTACCTGGCGTTGCAAAGACGGGTTCGTAAGCATCACCACCAACACCCAGCTGGCTTGGGACGACCTCCGAGACTGGATGGCTCAAGACGGCATGGCCGGCGACCTGTCATCGGAAAGATTCAACGACAGGTTCATCCTCCGAGGAAAACATGGAGACCATATTGAAGAGTTGATTCAGGCCTGGGCATTAACCCACACCCGTGAAGAGATAACCGAATGGGGCCAGGCTCGGCACCACCCCTGGGGTCCGGCGACCCGTGCCGACGAGATTCTGGAGAACGAGCAGCTTTGGGATAGGGGATATTTCATCGAGGCGGCAGGTCCCGGCGAAGGGGAGAAGATGGTCTACTCAGGCGCTCCATATAAACTGTCCGAATCTCCTTGGCAGCTCATCCACCGAGCGCCCCAGGCCGGCCAGCACAACAAAGAGATATACGGCGGCGATCTGGACTTGTCCCAGGATGAACTGGACGCCCTCGCTGCCCAAGGAGTGATTTAGACCATGACCTCCGCCGAGAAAATATCAACCTCCGGGCATGCGCTTCAGGGGATTCGGGTGTTGGACTTCACCTGGATACATGCTGGGCCATCGGCCACCCGTGTCCTGGCCGACCAAGGGGCCGAGGTCATCAAAGTAGAGTCCAACCAAGCTTTGGCAGTTGTCGGCGGACCCAGTTCCGCCACAGCCAGGGGCCTTGGGCAGCGCCATAACTGGAATGCGGGCAAGCGGTCCATCTCCCTGGACATGAAAACACCTCAGGGTGTCGCCATCGCCAAGCGATTGGTGGCGGTTTCCGACGTGGTGGCGGAAAATTTCAGCAGACGGGTGATGCCGGGTTGGGGGATGGATTACCAGAGCGTCCGGAACATCAAACCCGACGTGATTATGCTCAGTATGTCTGGATTTGGCCGCACCGGCCCCTGGAAGGACCGGGTCAGCTACGGTCAGACCCTCCAGGCATATTCGGGATTCACCGAGCTTACGGGATTCCCCGATGCCGACCCCTGCGGACCGGCCAGCGCCTATAGCGATGCTGTCGGCGGTATGGCCGGAGCCCAAGCAGTTTTATTAGCATTACTACATCGGGCCCGCACCGGACAAGGACAGTGGATCGACCTTTCCCAATTCGAGGCCTTGTCATCTCTGTTGGATACGCTGGTGCTGGACCTGAGCGCCAACGGCGCAACGTCCTACAACCTGCGAGTGGGCAATCGCTCGCCACATTGGCCCGGCTCTCCCGAAGGGGCCTTCCCCTGCCAGGGCGAAGACCGTTGGGTAGCGATTTCGGTTCTCACCGACGAAGAATGGGGGTCTTTGGTTCACGTCATGGATAATCCGGCCTGGGCACAAGACGGACGCTTCTCTACCGCCGAAGCACGGTCCAGTCACGCGGAGGAGTTGGACTCGCTGCTGGAGACCTGGACCAGGCAGCACACTGCCGAAGAGATTATGCTGCTGCTCCAAGACGCTGGGGTCGCTGCTGGAGTGGTTCAAACTGGAGCCGACCTAGCGGAGCACGACCCGCACATCAAGGAAAGAGGGTTCTTCCGGCAAGTTTTAGACGCCCAAGGGGTCAGCAGGACCATCGAAGGAGCACCCTACAAACTGTCCCGCACCCCCGGAGGAGCCAAAAGTGGCGCGCCAGCATTCGGCGCGGACCAGACATACGTGCTGCGGGACGTTCTAGGAATGTCCGATGACGAATTGGCCGACTGCGCCATCGCCGGGGTGTTCGAGTGACAATGAAGCATCTAAGAAATCACTTTCTAAATTTTTAGAAAAGGTGCAAGGATATGTCCCTTCCCTCATCGAAGGGGAAGGTCCGGTGTTCACAATCTGCAGCCTACTGTTACCATACGGACACCAGGTAACCCGAGCCAATAGAATACCACCGGCACGCTATATCGTCATCGGAGTCCAACGTGCCCTTGCTTTAGTTGGGGCGCAATGGCTAGCGTGCTTCGTTCGGGACGAAGAGGCCGGTGGTTCGAGTCCACTCACCCCGACCATTTTTTCGCTCTATATCGTCACACGTATGACAGTTCTTACGATAATTTCGCCATTCCGGAAGTTCTAGGTAACGCCGACCACAGCGGCCAACTAGTGTTCCCGGTGTAGTTCAACTCTGCTCCATCCCCCCAGTAACTAACTCCGAGTCGCCCGTCGTGACGGGTTCACCCAGGTTGAAGAGCGGTAGAAACTCGGACTTGGGCTTAAGTCCCAGTACCATACCCTGGGCCATGTCTCCATATACGGCGTCCAGCATAACTGGTGGCGCTCCTCCAGCGTCGCCGCTCCCCAGGCCTCCACCAGTCCTTCTATATGGTCGCCGTAGCGTACGACTTCGTCATCGACCGAGCCCCTGGTAGCGTCCAGCGCGGCTTTGGTTAAAGCGGACTCTTGCTGGTACTCCCTCCGGTCTATGTCGCCTTCCCGGTACTGGACACGGATTCGCCTTAACTTCTCCTCCAGGCGACGCCGTTCGTTGGATTCCTTCTTTCGTTCTTCACCCGAAGCGAGATATCCCGACACGAGTTCCCGCCATGACCCCGGCAACCTCAGGTCCCCTATGATGGCGTACACCTGGTCGTCCAACACACCGGCCCGTTGGTACGTCCTGCCGTTGGGGCAGTCCAGGCCCCGGCTGGTGTTCTCCTCCCGGTAGTAGTCCTGGCCTTTTACATGCTGGGACCAGACCTTGCCGCCGCAACTGACGCATCGAACAAGCCCTTTGAGGAGATAGGTGAGGTACCGTCTGGCAAAGGTCGCGGACGTTGTCCGGTGCTCTTTTCGTACCTCCTGGGCGGCGTCGAAGAGTTCTTGTGATACCAGCGGCGGGTGATTGCCTGGCAGCGGTTGGCCTTCGTACTTGCCCTGGCCCAGATAGAACGGGTTGGTCAAGATCCCGCTTACCGAGTAGCGGGTCCACAGGTAGCGGCGCTGGTCGGCGTCACGCCTCCTAGAGCGGGTCTCGTGTACGCTCTGGTTCAGCCAGGTAGCTATATCCCGGTAAGTCTTGTTCCCTGACGCGTACATCGAGAACACCTGCTGGACCGCCTCGGCCTCTAGAGGGACGACCTCCAAACAGCTATTGTCACCTTTCGCGTACCCGAACGGCACCGGCCCGAACCGCTTGGTCAGCCCACGTCACATCAATGCGGCGTGTTGGGAAACGAAATCTTTCGACTGTAGTTGCCCGTGGCCAGCGTCAATAGCTGCCAGTAGGGGAGTATCCTAAATTTCGCATTCTCCGATCGCGTTAGTCGCCCTCCACCAATTGTGCAAACCATCTCAGTATTCCGAGCGTTACTTCGCCGTTCCATTCTGACGGTTCTAGATTGAGGAACATTTACTTTGGAACGGTACCAATCCTCAGTAATGTTGGCCTTACCTGAGATAAGATGATAACCCCTTCCGAGACCGATGCGGTGACTGTAATCTTAGCGAATATTATGACTCCGAATAGCGTACACCGAAACAAATTAATTATATACACTGGTGTAAAATTAGTATAGACATATTAGAAGCTACAGTCAATAGAAATAACCGCCAGACATGGACATATTATGCTGAGGTGGGTAAATGGAAAAGTCGGGCTTCACTGAACAATAATGACTGCGGAAACACTTTTAACCGTTGATCCAATGGAATAGCACTCGCTATCAAGCTCCAAAGTTTAGAATATATCTTAGACATTAACCAATACTACGTGTTGACGTGCTGCAATACCAAATGTATAGTGTGTGTTAAAGTAATAGTATCCAATGTTTGGATATAAGTGTATACACTATTCCAATCTTTAGATGGCCATCGACAGGCCCAGCATGCCCCTAAAACGATGATATCGGCGCCAACGGACTCACCAAAATTCATCTATCAGGAGGCAAACTCATGTTCAGGATTTCCACCATCATCCCTCTCCCTACAACCGATGAACCACGAAAGGCCGGCGGCACACACGGGAGGACTTATCCGTGGTGGCTGGCAACACTTCTCATATTGGCTATCCTTCTGGTGGGCTGCACCCGTGAGGTAGTGAAAGAAGTTCCCGTTGAAAAGATTGTCGAGAAAGAAGTTGTGAAGATGGTGGAAGTACCACTGCCGGCTGAAGAATTAACCATATATTCCGGCCGAAGCGAGAAGCTGGTCGACCCCATCATCCAACAATTCGCAAATGCTTCGGGAGTCGATGTGCAGGTCAAGTACGCCAAGACCTCGCAGCTGGCTGCCACGTTACTAGAAGAAGGGGGAAATACGCCGGCGGACGTATTCTTTGCCCAAGACCCCGGCGGATTAGGGGCTGTGGAACACATGCTAGCTCCTTTAGATGGCACCATCCTGAGCCGGGTGCCGGATTGGGCAAAGTCCCCGAATGGCAAGTGGGTCGGTCTATCCGGCCGGGCTCGAACGGTTGTGTACAACAATGAAACCCTGTCGGAGGCAGACCTGCCTGACGATATGTTCGGGTTCACCGATCCGAAATGGAAAGGCCGCATCGGATGGGCACCCGGCAACGCCTCATTCCAGACCATGGTTTCCGCGATGCGCTCAATATGGGGCGAGGAGAAAACTCTGCAATGGCTGGAAGGCATCCAGGCCAACGACCCTAAAGTCTACCCCAAAAACACGCCCCAAGTAGCAGCAGCGGCCTCCGGCGAGATCGACGTGGGTTTCGTGAACCACTACTATCTTTTCCGCTTCCTAGCGGAAGAAGGTGAGTCCTTTCCTGCCCGTAACTACCATCCCAGATCCGGAGGACCAGGGGCAACAGTTATGGTAGCAGGGGCCGGAGTCTTAGAAGCCTCTGAGAGTAAGCAAGTGGCTCAGCGGTTCCTGGAGTTCATGCTATCCAAGGTAGGTCAGCAATACTTCGCGGGTCAGACTTTTGAATATCCCCTGGTTGAGGGCGTCAAAACTCCCCACGTTCTCATCCCATTTACTGAGATTAACCAACCGGCGATCGCCATAAAAGACCTGGGTGACCTGAAGGGGACTCAAGGCCTTCTCCGCCGGGCGGGGGTGACACCCTAACACCGAGACAGGCCAGGTGATAAGCCCAACAACTAGGGAGGAAATAACGTCGGTTTATCCGTACTTAGCGCGAAGAAGAGAAGATGGCTGGCGTGGGAGTTGCTTCTGCGACTTAAAAGCAATAGAGGGACGTTCATCAAACTGTCGCTGGAGCAAGCTCGGGCTTTGGCCGTAGAGATGCGCGGCCTTACCACCAATCATTGCCAGCATCACCACTTGACCCGCCTGGTAGCTGAGGCCATTGATGCCAAAGTTCGCCACGTGATTATCAAGTTGCTGGAACCTACTGGCGGGGTGATGGTAGTCATGCGTCTAGAGACCGGCGCAGGATTGTGCGACGTCAACGTGGACGTGGCGGCTGGTCTGTCATTGACGATCCATCTGGGCCTTCTAATATTCATGGATGGTGATCACGCCCATACCGACAGCAAGTACAGGGCCAGCCAAGGGCTCACCGGAGCTCCGACTAACGTCCAGATTCCCGAAGCGTTCCATCAAGTGATGGAGGGTCTTGATTTACATCCCCTCAGTGATGAGTAAACAATCAAACCTCAGACGAGAGCCCTCGTATGCTGTAAGCAATCTCGGGGGAGGCGCTTCAGAGATACGAATGCTTATACATATTTCGGAGAATTCCATGGGGAATCGGTTGGATTGATAGGACGGTCGGTATGTTAGCTAGGGAGGGTACTAATTCAGATTGCCGAGGGCCTTCCGGGTATTTGCATTTTTTGCAACTCCGAGATGCTCCGTCAGCAATTCTAAGTCAAGTACAACCGGTTCGAATGGGTTTTGCCTCGCAATGGTGGGACTGCTTTAGATGTAACCGGAGGGCTACCACCGGACATTCTCCGGATTGTAACCAATCAAGCTCACCACTAGGAGCAGATTATTTCGAGAAAAATATAAGACGATGTGATGTTTTAGCAAACTTCATAGTGGAGTAGAACCGCGCGGGACTTCAACGACGATTTCATCTCGGTGAAAGTATAGAAATAGATAGGACGGCGACGACAGCAAAGGATGGCAATGCAACCATGACAACTAAGTTACCTACTCCGCCACACCCAATTAGTTCTCTAATTATCGACTGATCCCGGCGGAAGGGCCGGCGTACCGCTACTCCGGTGAAGCAAGACTCCTCCCATGGTGAACCGGTTGGCTTGGCCCGCCACGCAGCCGCCACCAGACGTCTACGGCCTTTCTGCCGTTCCTACAACGCGTCCCGCATAGCCAGACAGAGGCTCCCGGTTGTTTGCTCAGAGATCTGATATGCGCAATAGAGCGGTACCATGTGGGTTATCGACCGTCCGGTCAGGCGGCACGGACTGCGGGCTGGCGGCATTATCAGTTAGAATAGATTGGACAAGTCAATCACAAGTGTCGTGCTACGGAGATAAACGATATGGACACTTATCGCTTCGAGCGCCGGGTCCGATATGATACACGGGACACGCTGCACATACCTCTCGATATAGAAGGAAGGGAAGTCACTCGTCGTGTCTGCCCTACCCATGGAACCCGGCTCCTACTCCGTCTGACTGACGTGACTTCATACGCATGCACGAGATAACCTCCGGCGGCGTCAGGTCAGCCAGCAAGGCGTTCCTATTCCGGTATCATGCGTTTATATCCAAACCGGGCCGTCCCCCAGTGTTGTTGTTGTTAGCCGCCTGGGCGGTTGCAGGGGTTCTGCTCCTATCCCCTTCATACCTGCTGATACGTACTTTGGGGGCCGGACCGGAGGCCTGGGATATCTTGTTACGCATCAGGGTCTTAGAGATTCTGGGCCGCACGTTACTCTTGGTTGGCGTGGTCACCGGGGCATCTGTAGTTCTGGCCATCCCATTAGCTTGGCTAACCGTCCGTACCGACCTACCGTTCAAGACTGCCTGGTCGGTAGCGACCGCTTTGCCCTTGGTGATTCCCAGCTATGTGGCTGGATTCATAGTGGTGGTAACACTGGGACCCAAAGGCATGCTTCAAGGATTGCTTGAGAGCGTCTTTGGCATGGAACGGCTACCGGACATCTCTGGATTTCCAGGCGCCGCTCTAACCCTCACCTTTCTGAGCTATCCATACGTGTTGCTGACCGTGCGGGCAGCTTTCTTGAGATTGGACCCATCGTTGGAGGAGATATCCAGGGGATTGGGGCGAAATCCGTGGGCAACATTCTTCGGAGTTATCTTACCTTCCTTACGCCCAGCCATCGCCGCCGGGGGCTTGCTGGTAGCCCTGTACACCCTGGCCGACTTCGGAGCTGTTTCCCTTTTACGGTTCGAGACCTTCACGTGGGCGATTTTTTTGCAGTATGAATCCGCGTTGGACCGAGGGCTGGCGGCAGCGTTATCCCTAGCGCTAATCGTCATCGCTTTGGTGTTGGTGGCCGGAGAAGCTTTCACCAGGGGACGATGGCGTTACTACCGGAGCGGGTCCGGCGCCATCCGGCCTTTTGCATCGGTCAAGCTGGGTCACTGGAGATGGCCGGCGCTGGCTCTATGCACGGTCGTGGTCACAATCTCCCTGGTCCTTCCCATGTCGATTCTTGCCTATTGGGTGATACGAGGAGTCTCTGCAGGAGAGCCGCTGCTTTTATTGTGGGAAGCCACCCGAAACTCGGTATACGTCTCCGCCATCGCTTCCGGGGTCGCAGTGGCTGCAGCGTTGCCCATCGCCGGATTGTCGGTGCGTTTTCCCGGTATGCTCAATGGCACCTTGGAACGGATCGCCTACATCGGGTTCGCCTTGCCCGGCATAGCCATCGCGCTGTCCCTGGTGTTTTTCGGGGCAAACTACGCCCCGTGGCTCTACCAGACTACCAGTCTGCTAGTTTTAGGCTACGTCGTTCTGTTCGTATCGGCGGCGGTTGGAGTTGCCCGCAGTTCCTTCTTGCAGGTAAGTCCCAACGTGGAGGAGGCTGCCCGGGGATTGGGTCGGACGCCTCTGGGAGTTTTCTCGTCAGTCACACTCCCTCTGGTGCGTCCCGGCATCATATCCGGCGCGGCCTTGGTCTTCTTGCTGACGATGAAGGAACTACCCGCCACATTGATTTTGAGTCCCATCGGTTTTCAGACCTTGGCAACCTCCATCTGGTCGGCAGCATCCGAAGCTTTCTTCGCCCAAGCGGCGGCCCCGGCCCTTCTACTGATTCTGACATCCTCGGTCCCTCTGGCATTTCTACTGTTGCGCAGCCGCCAATAGGCTATAATTCGGCAGAATCGGAAGATTGCGATTCCAATTTCCGGGAGGATTGGATAGTATGCACCACTGGGAAGTGGGGGGGCTTATAAACATCGGTTGGCCGGATTTTTCCGTACCAGAGCGGGAATACACCCTGGTTGAAGTAGATCTGCATGGACATGTATTCCGAGGCAGGGTAACCGACGGTCAGAAAGAGGGCGGTTTCTTGGTAGTTCTGTACTGCCCGGAAGTTGTTCTGGAGATGCTTGCCGAGCAGGCCAACCAGGTCTTGGATTTCAAAACCGTCGTTTCCAGCTTGCGTTGCAGTATCGATGGCATGTTACTCCGAAGCTTCGATTACGAGTGGCATCCCACCCCGGAATACGAAACGCGGCCGTCGTTGCTTACCAAGACCATCGCCGATTCACTAACGGCCATGCGCCAGGGCGGGAGAGATTGATTCCGATATCACCCTAGTCACAACACCAGAATAATATTCTGGTTGCAAAGAGGTAGAATATGACCCAGAACAATCAGCTTTCCTCGGCTTCGGCCGTGATTCCAGACACAAAAGTTACAGTATACGAGGCCCTGTTTAGGCGGCGCATGTCCTGGGATTTTCAAGATATCCCCGTCGCCAAAGGGGTCGTGGAGCGATTGCTGTCGACTGCGGTTTGGGCACCCAACCATCGGCTAACTGAGCCATGGCGCTTCTTTGTCGTGGATAAGTCCAGCGTCATCCGGAAGACGCTTGGCGACATGGCTTTCGAGGCGTCGATGGAGCGCAACAACAACCTGGACCGGGCCGAAAGAACCCGAAAGGCCCAGTTAGACCCGCCCATCCTCATCTACGTTTACACAGTGCCCGGAGCCAACGACAACGCCACCAAGGAGAATTACGCTTCAGTGTGCTGCGCCGTTCAGAACATATCCTTGGCCGGAGTCGCTGAAGGTTTGGCGGTCACTTGGGAAACCGGTGGGATTACCCGTCACCCACGCCTTAACGGGACCTTGGGCGCCGACGCCGAGTGGAACCTTGCAGGGTTGCTATCCATCGGCATTCCCGCCGGCCCTCTGGAATCCCGCCGTACGTCCGCCGAAAACTTCATTACTTGGGTATAACTGGCCGGAATTCTAGACTTGCTCTCTGCTCCAAGGTATCATTATGCGCGTTAATCTGAACAAACACTTTGAAAGGAGACAGAAATGAAAAAGATTACAGTGAGCTCTGGTGCCAAAACCGAAGTGGAATTGGGCGGACTCTTTACTGGGACCAAAGTTTGGCGGCAGTCGTCTTTTAACCCCGAGGATTTTACCAACCTAAACTTCGGAATAGTTGCTTTCGACGCCGGCTCACGCAACAAGTTCCACAAGCATTCCAGTGACCAGATCCTGATAGTCACCGAGGGCACCGGCACCGTCGCATCTGACACCGAGAGCCTTACGGTCACCGAGGGCGACGTCGTAGTGATTCCAGCTCAGGAGAATCACTGGCACGGCGCTCCCGACTCGACTGCGATGACCCACATCACCGTTACCGCAAAGGGCAGCCAGACTGAGCAGACCGAAGCCTAGCCTGTAAAGGCCTCCCCCCCGCCAAGAAAAATCCCAGTCACGCGCGATTGTGGCCGGGATTTTTTTCGCGCACCCTCCGTTACTGAAAGAATGCCGGGCCAGACATTCGCCGCCTGGTACCATCCGCTCCCCGGATACGGCGTCCATCCATCCAGGATGCACACGACATTGACTTAGCACTTGTCTGGAATCATCATCGCAAAAGACCCTGGGGATTTTGCCTGAAGAATCTTGGGCCGTACTCTATGAGTCGTTCTGGGTACGATGATAAATAGGACCAGCTAACCAGACGGCAAAGGCGGCAAGGGATGGGAACCAATCGTTTATTTTCTCTTTTGGTTTTGGCATTATCAGCGATATGGCCTTTACGGCGTGTGGCGAAGATGCACCAGAACTAACTGAGAGCCAGAGGGTCGCTGAAGCTCCTTGGGTGGACGCGGCGGCTATCTCGGAAGCTAAAGGATACATCGCATCTTCAAGAGCTTCCGAACACCTATGGGATGAGGGAACGGTCAGGGGCACCATAACGGACTACCAGTACGACACCGATATGACTGGCAAGCCATATACATTCCTATTCAATAAACCTGATGTTGCGGAAAGCGAACCGCCAACATCTGAACTAGAGGCTTCCGAAGCCTTCAAGTTGGTTATATGGGAAGATGCACGTAAAAACTTTCCGGCCCAATTTGCCTCAGATTATAGCTGAAACATGGTTTGCGCCACTGGGATGATTGTTGATTTTGAGGGAAGTCCGGCAATCGCAATCAACGAACCGAATCAAGTCGAAATAAGCTGTTAGTCCCAGCCAATCTGGGTTTAGTCATGTTTCCATATGAGGTGATTCATATCACCGAAGTTCGGTCCAAAAAGGATATGGGAGAATTTCTCAGACCATATTATCAACGGTGATGAGTCGCAGTTTGCGCTATTTCGGATGAGCCTTAACCCACTCTGCCATCAAGCGTATGGTTTCCTCCAGGCTGCGGTCACCGTCCTGGGTCTGCGGGGTTTCGTCACCCATTGAAGTGCTGCCAATCATTCGGTACATGTCGGCTACGCCCTGGAAGAGATGTGGAGTTAGTCCCAGGTGTTCAAAGGTATTCTTGATCTCTTCCATCTCGCTGACCCACCGGCGGGCTTTGGCCGGAACGCCGGGCAAGCCTCGCTCCATCCGCTGCAACACTGCCGGTTGGCTGCTCTGGAACTCCGCTTTCACGAAATCCAAAAGACCCATCATTTCCGCAGCCATCAGAAGCTCGGAATATAAAGCCGACGAACCCTTGGTCATGGCGGCGTAGCACATCTTGATACCCGAGGCCTGACCCACTTCTGTGCCGGCGGTCCTCACGTCCAAGCCAAAGTTGGCCAATCGTTCAAACTCGGCGGTGTTATCTCCCGAAGCATAGAACCGGGGGCTTGATCCATTCAGAGGCGGACCACCCACTATGGAGGCGTCGATGTACCGACCTCCTGCCTCGGTGATGATTGGCTCCATCTGCCGGGATAGTTGGGGAGAGATGGCGTTACATTCGGCGAACAGTACGTTCGTATTGGTGGCCTTGATGGCGGAAGCTAGTTGCTGGCAGATGCTGGGCACCATCTCGGAAACGGAGATGGAGAGGATAATCTGGGACTGAGCCACCATGTCGTTCAGGGTCGGAACATCGGCGATACCTGCCAACTCCGCAAGATCTTTGGTCCTTTGGCTCCTGCCAGTCAAACAGGTAACCACTTTTAACTCATGTTCCCGCAGCAACTGGCCCACAGCGTGGCCCATATCTCCGGGGCTTAGAATCGCTACTGTCTCTATCACCATTTAGGTGACACCTCTAACTATGGTTTTTATGTTTTTCTGAATCTATCCTGACCTTGGGTGCCCTGTCCGTCGAAGAAAATTCCCGCGCCACTCTTTTGAAAAAGAGAAGAGGGGATTCATTCATTACAATTCAACCTTAACAGCATCTTAACCACATTCTTAGTTTATGTATAACTCCTAGGCTTTTGTATAGGCCTCCCAATCAGTTTTATCGGAATCCGCTCCTAGAACAGTCCATCCACAAAACCGATTTGATAGATCAAGAACCCGCCAAACAAGATGCTTAACGACCCCACGGCGAACTGAATGGTGCGGTTAAGGTTCGGCAAGCGACCTGCGGAAATCGAGAAGGGAAGGCCGATAATCATAGTCATGATTCCCATGCTGAGCACGGAACCTAAGCCGAACAGCACGATGTATGCTATAGCCGCGATCGGCGACTCGATGGAAGCTAACACCAGCAACGCTAAAGCTGCGCTCCCAGCCAACCCATGAACCAAGCCAATCACGTAGGATTTTCCCCTCAGGAAGGGCTTTCCTATCCCGTGGGTGTTGTGGTGCTCCGGCACATGTTCGGGGTTCTTCGAATGGGAATGGAAGTGGTGATGGGCTTCTTCTTCATGCCCATGAGCGTGCTGGTGCACTTTCTTCTTCCGGAAGCTGTATATCACTTGAATCCCCAGCCCTACCAGCATGACCCCAACGGCGAACTCAAACAACAGCGCCATCCGATCCGGTATCGTCAACCGCAGAGCTATTATGGCTGTACCGATAATCAATAACGTGGTGGTGTGTCCCAAACCCCAGGAGATACCCACCCAGAATGACCGTAGCGGGTTCTTATATTCGTTGACGATGGTCGACACCGCAACCACGTGGTCTGGGTCCAGTGAGTGCTTGGACCCTAAGAGTATTCCCAGCACCAAAGCAGCTAGCAAACCCAGTTCTGCTAGTTGTTCCTCCATGATTTCTCCTCGTTATTGCGGGCTGATCAACATCAGTGCTGGTGGATTCCGGGATTCTCGGACCGGCACTCGGAGCAAGTGCCCGTAATGGCAAAATGCTCCAAATCAGGCTCAAAATCGAACTCTTCCAACAGAGTATCCCTAAATTCATCTAGGTAGGTTGGGCTGAGATTGTAGGCACCGTTGCAGACGCGGCAAACCATATGATGATGGGGTCCGCTGGGGTCGACCAACTCGTAGTGCAACCGGTCGCCGATGGCCACCTCGGTTACCACTCCCAAGTCTTTGAACAGGTGAAGCGTGCGGTAGACCGTGGCGATGTCCATATATGGATAGGCTTCTTTGGCTCGACGAAAGACCTCGTCCACTCCCATGTGGCCGCCCCCATCAGCTACGATGGAGAGGACCAATATCCGCTGTGGAGTGAGGCGGTGGCCCTTCTCCCGAAGAGCATCAATCGCTTGTTGACTCTGCACCATATCACTTCAGCCAATAAAGGTTATTGCAAACGTTAGCGTTTACGTATTCTATCAAACTGCGACAGGTTGTCAACCCAAATATTGACCAATCTCACTACTGGGAGAGGATAGTTTAGGGGTTTAGATGGAGGGAATTAGACTTTAACAGCGGAAATCATGGCGGCGGCCACAACACGGGCTCCCGCCATGGTCAAGAAGACAATGGGCCATGGGCTGCCGGTCATGTCCAACGCGACGCTGAAAACAATGGCTTGAAGCCCAGCGTAGGCGTAGCCGTGGGCGTCCAGAAGGCCAGAAGAGGTACCCGACATACGCCTTCCAGCGATATCGATCGCTATCGTGGACATGGGAGAGATACCCATGGCGATACCGCCGATCAATAACAGCACTGCTCCCAAAACGATGTTGGTCGGCGGGACTAAGGCGATGGCGACAAGAACCACGGCACTGATTCCGCACGATATCATCACCATCGGCCTTCGTGAGCTATGAAGCAGTCGATCGGAGATGAATCCAGACAAGGGCGGAGCGACCAAGTAGCCGACCGGCAGCAAGACAGTGACAAGGATGGTGGACTCGATGGAAAGTCCGCCCTTAGTGAAGTAATAGATGGGCACCCAGGTGGTGAGACCATACCGCACCACGTTTTCCAGCCCTTTCACGTGGCTGGCCAGTTGGAACCTAGGATTACCCAGAAGTTCTTTGTAGGGACCTAACCCTTTGAGGCGCTCCGGCGCGATCGCCTCCGGCGCGGCCGATACCTCGTCATCTTCCACGTATTCGGGAAGGCCGACGTCGGTGGGCCGGTCCCTGGCCAGCAGGAAAAAGACAACACCCATCAGGGTGATTATCAAAGGCGGGTAGCGAAAGGCGGCTCGCCAACCGAACTCAGCGCCGACAAACCCAGAAACCCACCACATCAGCAACATCGCGCCACCGGTGAACGTGCCGAGAATCCCCATCGCGACCCCGCGATCGCGCCGTGGCCACCACTGGGATAGCATGCTGATGCCGGGACTCCAGCAAGCAGCGTTGACGAAGCCGGCTATCCCCCAAGGAATAGCGATGCTCATCGCTGAGCCGCCGTAGCTGGTCACCCAGTTGAACACGGTGGTCAGGACCGCACCGCCCAAGACCCACAAGCGCAAGCCATAGGCTTCCGCCAGCCGTCCGTGCACCAAGTCACCCAAGCCGAAGCCCCACAGGAGAAGGGCGTTAATCAGGCCAATCTCCAAGTGGGTCAGCACTAAATCTTCCTGAACCAGAGGCGCTATCGGCCAGAAATTGAATCGCCCTAGATAAAGAAACAGGTAGAAAGCACAGAAGGAGAGCAGGACCCGCCATTTCCAACGATGGTACATGGGAGGAAGCTCTGAATAGGGCAATGCCTGCACGTCACTCATCCGTCGCCAAGCCCTGCGCTATCTCACAAGTAGTGTCGTGCCAAATCATCGTGGGTCGTTCACACATCCTAGGGAGTACAACTGTTATGGATGCCTACGATCAGATGGAATAAAGAGATGTTTCCACCAATTCACGCCAGGGTAGCACGATTATCACCCTTGACCAACCGGACCACTTCGTCCAGGGACTGGGATATATCGCTTGACGAATCCACATTAAGATGACTGCGGGCGAAGACTTCTTCGTGGGGGTGCATCCTCCTGTAGATCAGCCAACCGGCGTCGGAATAGTCGCTGGGATGGATCCCGGCCCCCCGGTCCGATAAACGTTGCCGGACGACCTCTTGTGGCGCAGTGAGACGCACTAGGACCAATGGGACCGATACCCGCTGGGCAATATCGTAGAGAGGTTGTCTAAAATCCTCGGTGAGATTAGTGGCGTCTAGCAGCACCAGCCGGTCTTGAATCAAGTACTCTTCGATCAGTAGATGGCAGGCGGCGAAGAGACGATGGCTTTCTACCCGGGTGTATCTGGGATTGGGCGCAAGCACCTTCCGCAGACGGTCGCTCTCCAGAACCAGCAACGGCAACCGCTTCCTTAGTTCGTTGGCGAAGTGGGACTTCCCAGTTCCCGGCAGACCGGACAATAAGATGAGACATGGTTGGTCCGACAGCCCGGGCTGGGTTTGGTCGAAGTCTCGCGACAGGGCGTTCCTTAAAGGTACGGCAGTTTCCAGAGCAAGTGTACTGGGGATGCCACCGAATGGCTGGGACCGGCTAGAACTATCACTGCTCAAAGCTCAGATACCTGATTCCCTTCTATAGTTGAAAGCGAATCATCGCACGTATAGAAGGCGGCTCCCAACAGGCCGGGGCCGGTGTGAGCGCCCATGACTGGGGTGAACTGGCTAATGAACAACTCCCGGCAGTCCATCGCATCTCGAATCAGGCGTTCCAGCACCAGAGCATCCTCTGCTGCGCCGGCTTCCATTATGTTAACTACCACCGGCATCCCACTGGTCCGCTCCTGCGTGATAGCAACCAACCGGTCGATCGCCCTACTGCGGCTTCTTGGCCGCTCCAGCAACCGAGCTTGGCCACGTTGTAACTCGGTCAAGGGCCTTACGCCCAAGAGAGATCCAGTCCAAGCCTTGATCTTGCTCACTCGGCCACTGCGGTTCAGATAGTCAAAACTTTCCAGGAAGGCCAGCATATTCACTCTGGGAATCAACCGGTCGACCCGACCGGACACTTGGTCCAAATCCCAGCCTTCAGCCGCCCAGCGGGCTGCCGCCAGCGCAATGAGTCCCAACGCTCCCGCCGCAGCCTGACTATCCACAATCTTGACCCGGGAATGAACCAAATCGTCGCCAGCACCCTCCATCGCAGCCTGGGCTGAGCGATTCGCCACGCTGAAGTTCGACGCCACCGTGATGCATAAGATGTTCCCGGCAAACTCACTGGCGGCTTGCAGTCCGTCGAGAAACTCCTGAGGTTGGGGGGCGGTTGTTGTGGGCACGACCCTGTCTTCACGCAGAATCTTGTAGAAGTCACTAGTGGTTATATCGACCCCATCACGATACGACCTGTCACCGATAACGAGTTCGTGAGGAACTTGGGTGATGTGCCAACGCCGTAACAAGTCAGTAGACAAACAACAGGCACTGTCCACAACGATCGCTACGTTTGGATAACCGGCCAATGAGTCACCTTGTTGAGGTTGAGGTACACGCTCGGTGGACAAAGAATCTCTATCATTGACGGATGATTCCCAGGGTAAAATAAGGCTCCTTAAACAAGAAGCCAAGGGAGAGCGTGGCCGCTCATGGAGTGTCGCGAATCAACCTGAGCCGTATGGGCTAGACTCCCAGTTTGCCTCGAATCACAGCCAGCACTAAGATGACCACGAAAGGGCTAAAGTCCAGTCTATTGAAGGTTGTGTAACGACGGATGGGGGCGAAAACCGGCTCGGTGATTTGGTTGATTATTAGGTTAAATTGGAGCAACATCGGATGGGGATTTCGGCCCGCTAGAGGCATTATAAATGAGAGGACCACCTTGGCAATCACTACCAAATATATCACATTGAAGATCCAATGTAGTAGTTCAAGCATTATTCGTCCTATCTACCCCTGGCCTAGCTTTATCGATTTCTGGAACGCAGCGCTCACGGCATCGACGATAGCCGCCGGAAGGCCCGCCCGTTCCAAAACCTGCAGACCCTCGGCGGTCGTGCCGCCAGGAGAAACTACCATATCCTTCAGATCGGACGGATGGCGTCCCGTGTCCATCACCAATTGAGTGCTGCCGTACACGGTCTGTAGGGCCATGGTCCGGGCCATGTCCCGGGGCAGCCCAACGTAAACCCCAGCATCTATCAGCGCTTCGATAACCAGGAACACATAGGCGGGCCCGCTGCCGCTTAAGGCCGTGGCCATGTCCATATATTTCTCGTCGTCAACATATATTTCTTTGCCTACGGTTGACATGATTGACCGGGTAAATTCCAGTTGCTGGTCGCTCACTTGGCGAGAGCAGGTCCACATGCTCATGCCCTGGCCGATCTGGGCCGGGGTGTTGGGCATTACCCGAATTATGGACTCATGGCTAAATCCCTTGGCGAGGGTCTCCATCTTGGCTCCAGCGATAATCGATAGGACTGCCTGATTCGGCTTGAGCCGCTCCCCCAGTTCATGGAAGAGCACCGGCAAGTCCTGGGGTTTGATGGCCAGAATCATCAGGTCGGCGTCTTTCGCCGCCTCCAGGTTACCCTGGTGAGTCTGTATGCCAAATTCACTGGAGAGGAACTCCCGTCGTTCCGGCCGGGGTTCGCCGATGGTTACATCGGCTGGAGCTGCAACATTGGCGTCCAACACACCGCGAAGGATGGCCTCCGCCATAGTGCCTCCGCCGATAAACGCTAGCTTCATCGCTTGCACATCTCTATCAAAGGATAATCAGAGCTTGGGACTTGGGCCATTATAGCACCGTGGCTACGAACGTCATCCTCAACCGACGCAATATTGTGGAAAAGCGACTCAGAAATCAGCCAGACCATTGCCCTTGGCCAAGCCGACCGCCAGCCGGATGGACTCCAGCATGCTGAATGCATCGGCGATGCCCTTGCCGGCGATATCGAAAGCGGTACCGTGGTCCACTGAAGTACGGACGAAGGGCAGACCCAGATTGGCGGTGATGCTTTCCTCGAATCCGTAAACCTTAACCGGTATGTGCCCCTGGTCGTGGAACATGCACAACACCGCGTCATACTTACCCTGGATAGCTTGATGGAAGATAATATCGGCAGGCACCGGGCCGGTAACGTCGATACCTAGTTGGCGGGCGGCTTCCACCGCCGGAGCAATCTCCTCGGATTCCTCGCTGCCCAACAAACCGCCGTCACTGTTGTGGGGATTAAGGGCCGCCGCACCGATTCTAGGGTTCTTGAACCCCCAAGTGATGAAGTTATCGTGGGTCAGTTGCAGAAATTCCAGGATCCGGTCTTTCTTAACGTAGTCGCATGCCAGCCGCAAAGACCGGTGGGTTGTGAGGTGGACAACGCGAAGGTTCTTCGCTAGAAGCATCGTTGCCACTGTTTTAACGCCGGCCAGGTCCTGGAGAAGCTCTGAGTGTCCGATGGCCTCGTATCCGGCCAAGCTGGCCGCTTCTTTATTTAACGGCGCCGTTGCCATACCGTCCACGACACCCGCCAACGCCAACTCCCCGGCCTTGGTCACCCACTCCATGGCTGCTTTACCGCAAGTGGGGCTAATCTCACCCACCGTGATGTCTTCGGGGTTGAGGTTGCTGATGTCCAGAACGTCGACCACCCCGGGAGCCTGTCCCGCAGTCGCCGGATCATCGGGTGCATTGATACGCAGGGGTAATCCGGTCAGCTCCACCGCCCGCTGCATGGCATATATATTACCCACGACCAGAGGCCGACAAGTAGCGTATAGCGATGAGTCGGCCAAGGCTTTGACCACCACTTCAGGGCCGATACCGCAAGGGTCTCCCATGGTGATGGCAATTGAGGGTTTTTCACTGACAGGCATAATTACATCTCCTGAACACTGGACATTTACGACGCTAATCTGTTTGAATGGATTATCAGAAATGGAGAATCGATGGCCTGTCGAGATTATAGCACCAGCGATGGGCTCCTCAGACCACCCGAACCGGGGCCAAGGAGCGAAACCCCGAAGCCCAACCGTCTATAATTTGAATACAGTCGGTCCGGAAGCGGCGATTTTCGGACGAACAAAAGAAGCCCCCGGGGCCAACCGGGGACTTCAGGGAGGAGGGCAGGCAGGTGCATCACATTGTCACCTACGAGGCTTAGCCACCTGTACCGTCGGGCGACCCCAACACTTCACCACCCGCACCTGCCTGTTGCCTCCAAACACACTGAATCAAGCGACCAGCCTGGAGGCCGGTCGGCTAGGTTCTCTAGATTCCGATATTTCCTTAATCCGAGTTTCGCTTTATCGGTGTTCTCACTCGGCTTTCTTATTCACACTTGTTCCAACCGCAGGAAACGCACATCAAGCACCCTTCCTGATAGATGACCGGCGTGTTGCAATCTGGGCATTTCCGGGCTGGCTGATAGGAATGTCCGGTGGAACCGTTTCCGTTCCCGTGGGCTCCTTCCCCTAGCAACTTTATCTGCACGCCATTTGAACCAGAATGGATGGGCAAGGCCGCCGCCTCCCCCGTCTGCCGTTCCATCGCCAAGGCGACGGCGTCAGGACCTGATCGCACCAGGGTGCCTTCGTCCCAGGCTGGACAGCAGGTGATGCCCCGCAATTGCTCTATCACTATCTTGGGGTCGAGACCCGAGCGTAATGCCAGGGAAACCAACCGGGAGATGGCCTCAAGTTGAGCCGAATCACAGCCCCCAGCTTTGCCCAGGTTTCCGAACACTTCGAAAGGAGTCCCCTCTTCATCGAAGTTTATAGTCACATACATGTTGCCGTGGCCGGTGCGCACCCGCTCGGTTACGCCCCGGATGGATTGGGGCCGGCGTCGCGGCTCCTGGAAGCCGGATTGGCCCGCTCCCAACAATTCGGCCAACTCAGTACTGGAATCCGAAGATTCCTGTTTGCCGGTTCCACCGGTGCTGAGCACCTGTCCGGACTTGCTGCCATCCCGATAGACCGTGATTCCCTTGCATCCCAACTCATAAGCCATGGTGTAGGCGTTGGCAACGTCACCCAAAGTGGCGTCATGCGGGAAGTTGATGGTCTTGGAAACGGAATTATCAGTGTGTCTTTGGAATGCAGCCTGCATCCGGACATGCCATTCCGGGTTGATGTCGTGGGAGGTTCGGAAAACCTCTTTGACCCACTCGGGCACATACAAAGTCTCCAGGCTACCAGTCTCAGCCAGCTGCTCCATCAACTCTTCGGTATAGAACCCCTCACGCCGGGCCACTGCCTCGAAGTAGGGGTTCACTTCCACCAGCCGGGTATTGTCCATCACGTTGCGGACGTAGCTGAGTGCAAAGAGTGGCTCTATGCCGCTGGATGCCCCGGCTATAATGCTGATAGTACCGGTAGGAGCAATAGTAGTAGGGGCAGAGTTGCGCATAGGCCGCGCTTCTCCGAAGGGACCCTCAGTGCTATAGGCGCTGTCTTCCCAAGCCGGAAATGTGCCCCGAATCTGGGACAACTCGCTGGACGCCATGGCAGTTTCGTGGTTGACGCGGCCCATCACCTGTTCCGCCAGTTCCAGTCCTTCTTCAGAGTCGTACCGGACGCCCATCTCTATCAGTAAATCGGAGAACCCCATCACTCCCAGGCCGATGCGCCGGGTGGTCTTGCTCATGTCCTCAATCTCTTTGATGGGATAGTTGTTCATGTCTATGACGTTGTCTAGTAGATGGACGGTGGTCCGTACTACCTCCGCCAGCCGGTCCCAATCCATCGTTACTTCGCCGTCCAGGTGCCGGACCATGCGGGCCAGATTCACCGAGGCCAGGTTGCAGGACTCGAAGGGCAACAAGGGTTGCTCACCGCAAGGATTGGTGCTCTCGATCCGGCCCAACTGGGGATTGGGATTGTACTTGTTTATCTCGTCCAGGAAGATAAGTCCCGGGTCTCCGGTCCTCCATGCCATATCAACGGCCAAGTCGAAGATTTCCCTGGCGTTCTCTCGGCCCACCACGACTCCGGTACGAGGGTTAACAAGGTCGTAGTCATAACCGGCTTTCACCCGTTCCATGAAGTCCCCGGTAATTCCTATGGATATGTTGAAATTTGTTAGGTTTTTACCGTCTTCTTTAGAACGGATGAAAGCCTTTATATCAGGATGATCAACGTTGAGGATGCCCATATTGGCGCCCCGGCGAGTACCGCCCTGCTTGACCACATCGGTTGCGGTATCGAAGGCCCTGATGAAGCTGACTGGTCCGCTGGCGATGCCCCCGGTGGAACCAACCATGTCACCCGACGGACGCAGGCGAGTAAAGGAAAAGCCGGTCCCGCCGCCACTCTTATGGATAAGGGCCGTTTGCTTAACTTTGTCGAAAATCGAATCCAAGGCGTCGTCTATCGGCAGCACGAAGCAAGCGGAGAGTTGCTGTAGTTCCCGGCCCGCATTCATCAACGTGGGTGAATTTGGCAAGGATTCCAAGCGCCACATCATCTCGTAGAACTCGTCTTCGGTGGCCTGACGCTGTTCTTCGGTGGCCCCGTACTTCAAGTCGGGTTGCGACAAGTTCTTCGCCACACGGCGGAACATACCGTTGGAGTCTTCCAGGATGTTGCCATCCCTGTCTTTGGAAAGATACCGGCGGTCCAGAACAACTTTGGCGTTTTCCGTCAGTTCCTGGATCCGTTCGTTAAACGAACGGGCGATGCCGGCATCGGCTAAAGCCAAGCTGATTACTCGCCGTCTCTCCTGAGTAGATATATCTGAACTCTCTCGAGTTGCTGTCATTGCCGGGGCCTCCTACCGAGTCACGGGGTGAAACATTGGTGTTATGCAGCCGGGCGAATGCTCATTCACCAGACTGCCCCGGTTGTAACACTTTGAATTGGTCGATAATGCGATTACCTTGCATAGATGTCAGTAACGAGCTTGCCAAATAATTCACCATTGAGGGACCATAAACCGAGTATCAGGAGGTCAATCAATCTGGTTCTTTACAATTTTAAAATTTTTCTAAGACACAGACCAAATACTATATAATGTATATCTTGTACACTCGCCTACTAGCAATGGTAGGCCGAATTGTAGCGGGCGATATTTAGAAAGTCAAGTAGACCCTGAACGAAAAAAGAGGACATAGGAAATCGGTGATGGGGCCGGATGGGTGGGGTAGTCGAAAACGGAAAAACTGCTCTACCTGATGGCCCAGGTAAGGACCACGGAAAGCAGTTTTTTTACGGTTGGTTCTATAGTTCTAAATAGGAGACAACATAGCGGCTGCCAGCTGGTAAGCTATATTGAGCATACGGCCGGGTTGCGAGGAGAATCGCCTCAGACCCGAAAGACGTAGGCGTAGGACCAGGCGAGTTCTTACTCCTCAGGCATTCCAAGCCAGCAGGTCATCAAGCTGGCGCGCACACCCTGATCGATCGCGTCTTGGGTTTCGGCGATATGGTTTGTCTTGTCCGTCTCGAAGCGGATGTGATGTTCTAGGCGCAGCCGAGGCAACTCCTCTTGTCGGAGCTGGGTTTCCAAGTCGTGAATCTCACTATTCAGAGTAAGCAGCCTGGTTAGGACCGCAGATTGCATACTATTGTTTAACAACGTTGTCTCCTTCTAAATCGCTGGTTGATTGTTGAATATCGGTTTCGCCGCCGTTCTTCGAGTTTCGCCTCCTCTGACGAGCCCGACCATTTGTGGACTTACCCTGTTTGGGGATGGCTTCTCCGGGCAGAACGTCCATCAGAGGAAGTTGGGTGTTCTCCTCTCTAAGGTCTTGCACTGCTTGTTCGAAGTTGTCAATGTGCTGGAAATCCCGGTAAACGCTGGCATACCTTATGTATGCAACTCGATCCAGGTTCATCAGCCGATCCATCACCATGGAACCAAGGATGGATGTCGGCACCTCTACTTGACCCAGATGTTGTAGCTCCGATTCCACGTCTTCCACCATTTTTTCGATGTTACGAGACGAGATAGGACGTTTCGTGCAAGCTTTCCGAATCCCTACAATCAACTTCTCCCGATTGAATTCCTCCCGCCGGCCGTCGTGCTTGGAGACCATTAGGGCGGTGGCCTGAATCCTTTCATAAGTCGTGAATCGCAGGCCGCATTCTTGGCACTCCCGCCGGCGCCGGATGCCGTTTTCCACCACCCGAGAGTCGGTTACCTTGGAATCGCGAAATGCGCAGTAGGGGCAATGCATATCTTGTTCGTTTTCTTAAAAAAATTTCGAAATCATTTAAGAATACTGTATACTGTGTTATTTTTATGTCAAACTACCATCGGTAGTAGCACGATTGTATACTCGGGCATAACCAAAGTCAATGAAAACGTGCCGAAATCCGGCTTGCAGACTCATAATCCATCGGGATTCGATACGTTATGTCTGGCCGAACTGGCTCACAGGCACTCCTAAGCCAGACGCATCACGGTTTTCGGAATATATGGCGAATCGGAATCGACGAAAACCTATAACACAATTTATAGACTGTGCTCAATAGATTGTGGTCGATTTCGGGGAGTACGGAATGGCGTGGATGAGTGGTCCGAATCATATGTATGGTAGGGATCTACCTAGACACAAAAGTAGAGGCCGCCCCGCGATGGGAC
>Ga0315336_1002970_pt1 | contig 23960 bp, 22 predicted proteins | sample ASW5metaG_FD_204512 | JGI IMG/M metagenome (GOLD analysis project Ga0315336, IMG submission 204512) | Ammonia-oxidizing marine archaeal communities from Monterey Bay, California, United States - ASW #5 | ecosystem: Environmental > Aquatic > Marine > Intertidal zone | place: USA: California... | reverse complement strand
GGAATTTCGGTCCGGCGGAAGAGGCTATTGAGTCGGTGAAAAAACTTTACCAAGCGGACCTCATGTACGCAGACCATCTGCTGGGAGGGTTTATCGAAAAACTGGAAAAAAAAGATATTTTGAAAAATTCAATTCTGATCGTCACATCAGATCACGGGGAGCTTTTGGGAGAGCATGGAGCCATTAATCATGGGGCGACTGTGTGGGAGGAACTTCTTGCAACACCCTGCATTGTCCATTTTCCTGGAAAGTTCGATTCGGGGATTTCAATTTCGAGGCTGACATCTTCACTCGACCTTCTTCCTACGATTTTTGATCTTCTTGGGGAAAGCGAATGGCTTGAAGGGAAAACTATATTCGACGGGGTCTCAGTTCTTTTGCCTGAAGATACATCAGATGATCGAGTTCTGGTGGTGGATTCTCCACCGGCTGTTTTGCCAGAACGCCTGAAAGCGTTTCCAAACCTTTTATTTGAGCTAAGCGTAATCCGTAGGGTAGCCAGGACTTCGAAGTTCAAATATATCTGGCAATCCGATGGCAGGCATCACCTTTACCGCACAGGGAGCCCCGAGGAGTCTAAAAATAATTTACATGACTTCTTTCCGGACGTTGTAGCAGAATTACATAAGAAGATGATCGGATTTTATGAGAGTGTTGAGATTGACTTTCAAATTGATCGATATCCTGTTCCTCTAAGCCGGACAGTGGGAACCAAGATGACAGATCCGGCTATTCGCAACGAACTTCGGCGGCTCGGTTATCTGTAGCCTTTTTCAGAGGAATTGTTGGTGAAAGAATACGAAATTCGTCCGAAAGGTGTTTTTGATGAATTTCTGGATATTTCTCTTCGCGAAGGGGAACGCCTGTTTTCCGATAAGAGCAGGTTTGTCGAGATGTCTTGTCCAGCGTGTGCTTCTTCCCGTTCGGGTCAGGCCTTTTTGAAGAACAATTTTAATTATGAAACCTGCAAGGACTGTAGCTCTCTTTTTATGAATCCTCGCCCGACCTCCAGTGACTTGGCGACTTATTACCGAAACTCGGGTGCGGTGGAGCATTGGGCGAAAGTTTTCTACAAGGATACTGAGGGTGCTCGACGCGCGCAGATTATCAAACCACGTGCCAAAATGGTTGGGGGATGGGCAAAACAATTGAACGTCCAAGGAACATTTTGCGATGTTGGTTCCGGTTTTGGTGTCCTTCTGGAGGAAATAAAAGCACTGGGGATTTTTGAGGAAATAAACGGAATCGAACCCGCGTCGGATCTCGCGCAAATATGTCGCGACAGAGGGTTCTGTATTTTTGAAAAGAATGTAGAGGATTTGGATGTGGAAGAAGTCCAGGCCGATGTCACCACTTGTTTTGAAGTGCTTGAGCATGTGTTTCAACCATCTGATTTTCTTCAAGCGGTATCCAGGACTCTTTTGCCGGGAGGCGTCCTAATTTTTACCACATTGACGATCTCGGGATATGATTTGGGGGAATTATGGTCGTACTCGAAATCTGTTTGTCCTCCAAGCCATCTTAATCTGATGTCTGTGTCTGGTCTCGCTGCTCTTGTTGAAAGGTGCGGATTGGAGCTTGTCGATCTGAGCACTCCTGGGAAACTCGATGTGGACATTTTGCGCAATATGCTGAATGAAAATCCAGAAATTCCTGTTTCAAGGTTTGCTCGGCAGATTTCTGCGGCCTGCGAAGCTGTTCAAGAAAAATTCCAAGAGTTTCTTCGGGGAAACCGGCTTAGCTCTCATGTGATGGTAGTCGCTCGGAAAACAGGGTCACTTATAGCGGATAGTGCCTTGTGAGCCGGATTCTTGTTACGGGTGGTGCGGGGCTCATTGGATCGACTATTGCTGGAAAACTGATTGAGCGCGGCGATTCCGTTATGGTGTTGGATAACCTTTCAACAGGCGATCGGGGAAATATTCCTTCCAAGGCAAAGATGATTGAAGGAGATCTGACCGACCCGGTGACATTCGACCGTATTGATCCAAAAGAAGTGGATGCCGTTCTACATCTGGGCGCACAGTCTTCGGGTGAGATTTCGCACGAAGACTCTGTTCACGATTTTGATGTCAATGCCCGAGGAACACTTCTGCTTCTCAGGTGGTGTGAACGATATGGGATCCAGCGCTTTCTTTATGCCAGTTCCATGGCGATTTACGGTCCGTCTGAAAGCCCTCTCAGCGAAGGGAGCCCACATCGCCCCCATTCTTTCTATGGCGCTTCTAAAATTGCAGCAGAAGGGTATGTGAATCTATTCGGAAGAAACGGCGGTCAGCCGACAATATTCCGGATGTTCAACGTCTATGGTCCGGGTCAGAATATCGGAAATCTCAAACAGGGCATGGCGAGCATCTATCTGGCGTATTTGCTTCGTGGCGAATCCGTCCTCGTCAAAGGTCCTTTTGATCGTTATCGTGACTTTATTTACGTAGATGATGTAGCGATAGCTTGGCTTGCCGCATTGGATTCACCGGCTTCCGTTGGCGGGACATACAATATCGGGTCTGGTCAGAAAACAACTGTGCGAGAATTACTCGACGGGTTGATTTGTGCTTTTGGACAGGAGCCTGCTACCTATCCGGTTGTTCAGGGAGAAGGAACGGCCGGAGACATCATGGGTAGTATTGCGGATATTTCTGCTGCTCGCCGGGATCTGCGCTGGGAGCCGAAAATGGAATTGTCCAAAGGGCTGAAATTGATGGTGGACTGGGCCCGAAAGAAGCAACTTAAACCAACAAAATAACGAGAAAGGAACAATGGCAGAAAATCCAAAGAATTGTTACCTCTGTGGAGGGACGTTGTTTGATGCAATAGCGACGAAGCTGCGTTACGACAAAGACCAGGCTGGCTACCGGTGCAGGAGCTGCTCTTTGGTGTTTTTGTATCCACCGATGAGCCCGGAGGAAGAACGACGGTTCTACGAAAAGGAATACGGAGTCACTTACAGCGAGGAGAAGAATACCACGCCTAAGGATCTTTTCGAGGCGAGGCAGGAAGATGCTCGCATGTATCTCGATTGGGTGGAAAACTGGTTAAAGCCCGAAGATGCATGTCTTGAGATAGGATGTGCATCAGGGTATTTCCTCGACTTGCTCAAGGACAGCGTTGACAAAATTATAGGCCTGGAAACTCACCTGGAGCTTCATCGCTATTGCCAGGATCTCGGAATTCCTATGGCGAAATCGCTTGAAGAGTTCGAGGAAAACTCGATAGATCGCGTGTTTGCTTTTTTCGTATTGGAGCATCTGGGTGACCCGCGATCTTTTCTTTCCTCTGCTAGGTGGGTCTGTCGACCTGGAGGAAATATCTTCCTGGTTGTTCCGAACGTGGACGATGTGCTTTTATCCGGATACGAAATTTCCGATTTCCGTGATTTCTACTTCACTCCGGCACATCAATTTTATTACTCGCGAGATACTATGTCCCGCCTGTTTGAGGAATGTGGCCTTTCACGCTACGAAATACTTCCCAAGCAGCGTTATGATTTATCTAATCATATGCATTGGATGATGACGGGCCGACCGGGCGGGATGGGTCGGTTTAACCATATTTTTAACGAAACTCTTCTGAAATCTTACGTGGCCAATCTTAAAGATCGGTTTTTGTGCGACACCCTGTTCGCCGTAATTACGGCGGAATAGGCAATGGGCAAGCTCAGGGCGGGGATAGTGGGATTTGGCGGAATGGGTCAGCGACATTTTAGGGCCTACGAAGGTACAGAATGCGAAGTGACTGCAATCTGTGAATTCAATCCAGAGCTGGTATTCGAGCAACTGCCGAATTTTCCGAAGAGGCGTGTCTATTCAAACTACTCGGAATTTTTGGAAAAGGAAAACTTAGACATTATTAGTGTGGTGTCAAACGGGCCCACTCATGCTGAAATTGTGATGGCTGCGGCCGAGCGGGGTGTTCCCCGAATTTTCTGTGAAAAACCCATGGCTACTAGTTTGGTTAAAGCGGAGTGCCTGATTGAGACAGTCCAAAAGACAGGTGCGAGAGTCGCTGTAAATCACCTTCGACGCTGGAACGCTGAGTACCGAAAGCTTCTTGGTATGATTGAGGATGGGGTTATCGGAGAACTTCGTCATATTTATTTCCAGTCCGGAAGCACGGGATTGGGAAATTTTGTCATCCACGCTTTTGATTTGATGCGTTTTCTTTCCGGATCGGAAGCCGCATGGGTGACTGGGGCGCTGGACCATACGGGGACCCCAAATCCTCGGGGAGAACAGTTCAAGGATCCTGCTGGATTTGGCATTGTGGTGTTTCAAAACGGAACGCGTGGATTTGTGGATTCCAGTGAAGATACGGGTGTGCAGTATCTTTTCATTGTTACGGGTACTTATGGCCGGATCATTATCGACGAATTGAACGGATTGTGGGAAATGCGTGCCCGAAGGCGAGAATTTCGTTCTCTGCCGTTGACTCGATATGGCGAGACGATGGAACCTGTTCTGTTTGAGAGCGCACCCTATGACATTGTCCAGTTGACGCGGGAGGGCATCCGGGAATTGGCTGGAGAGCGCGCGCTGAGTTGCACTATCGTGGACGGAATAAAGTCTTTGGAGATGGTGGTTGCTTTCCACGAATCAGAGTCGAGAGGAAATGTCCGCGTGGACCTTCCGCTTTCCGGATCAGCGCGCGAACGCGTTGTGGAAATTGCGTAGATCATGAAAAGTCTGCGGGAGAAACGAGTACTTGTGACGGGCGGGGCCACTGGAATTGGTGCAGAGATTGTAAAATCGTTTGTAGATTATGGTGCCCAGGTGGGGGTTCATTATCGAAAAAGCGAGGCTGAGGCCAAAGCGCTGAAGAAAGAGGTTTGTGGAGAAAACACAGAAGTAACACTTTTCCAGGCGGATCTCTCAGAATCAATCGAGCGCGAGCAGTTAATCGAAGAGTTTTTAAAAGAATTCAGGGGAATTGACGTTCTGGTAAACAATGCCGGAGGACCTGTCGGGACTGATCATTTCCTTGAATTGGATCACGCGTCCTGGGAAAAGACTTTTTCCATCAACGTCACCGCCCCTTTCTTCCTTGCGCAGTCTGTTTTTCCCTTGATGAGCAAGGCTGGCGGAGGACGCATCATCAATATCAGCTCTATCGGTGTTAAGTACGGTGGGTCCGAGAAGACCTTGCACTACAACGCGGCGAAGGCTTCGCTTGAAGCCGTCACCCGTGGTTTAGCCAAACTGGGGGCAGAGCATAATATTCTGGTGAATGCCATCCGCCCGGGGGTAGTGGATACGGCGGCCTATCAATTTGTCTCAAGGGAAGAATTTCGGCGTCGGGTAGAGCTCATCCCGATGAAACGCCCCGGAAAGCCGCAAGAAATTGCGGAGATGGTTCGATTCCTTGCGTCGGATGCGGGATCTTATATCACTGGGCAGATTATCGCGGTCAGTGGCGGAGATTAGGAAAAATGGAAATCTCCTTCGAAAAAAATCGGCCTTCTGGTTTTGGAGAATGTTTTACCTTCGACGAAGGGCCGAACCTAAAAGTGCCAAAGAACTGGTTGAGGCGAATCGCTTACCTTTTTTTGGACCAGCGTTATAGTTCTACGGTCCTTTTCAGACTTACACAGTATTTTTTTGATGGTTCAAGGCCGATATGGTCGAGGCTGGTAAGCCGAATGAACGGGATAATGAACGGTATTGAGGCGAATCCACGGGCCAGTGCTGGTGCCGGTATTGTGTTTCACCACCGGCGTGTGGTGTTCGGAGGCGAGACTGAGTTGGGACGGGCAGTCCATTTGTTTGCCAATGTGAATTTTGGACTCCGAAACGGCGGACATCCCAAAGTGGGCGATTATGTGCAGATCTTTGCGAACTGTGTCATCACGGGACCGATTACCATAGGTAATTATGCTATTATTGCTCCTGATTCGGTTGTAAAAAAAGATATCCCAGAATATGCAATCGTGGCTGGCAATCCGGCCGAAGTAATTAAATATAGAAAGATACCAGATGATCCAGGGGTCCAGTATGGCGAGAGAGGACCAGGTTCTGAATAAAACGACTCTTGAAGAGAAGGTCAATTCTTTAAGCTCAATTTTTCCGAAAAGAGTGCTGGTAACTGGTGCCAGCGGTTTTGTCGCGGGCGCGCTGATCCCTGCTCTCTTGGAACAGAATTTGGAGGTTGTTGGTCTGGTCCGGGAGGACCCGCCGGATTGGCCGTGGCCGGATGTGGAAAGGATTCAGTGCGACCTGACGGAATCAGCGGAAAAATCTGAGTGGGCGGTGGGATTTGCGAGGCCCAACGCCGTGATTCATTTGGCGGCCGTCACACCGCCGGGTCACGCAGGAGCCAATGATTGGAAAGTGCTTGAAGAAAACGGCCGCTCTACCGAACGATTGCTCAGGGCATGCGCGAAAATAACGCCAAAACCGACTGTTATTGTTTCTTCTTCGGGGGCGGTTTACGGACCGGGGAAGCCGAAGGTTTTTTTTTTCCGAACGAAGTTCTTTCTGTCCTGTAACCCATTACGGTATCAGTAAAGTTGTTGGAGAAATGTTGGCTGTCCGGGCGATGAAAGAAGGGTTGCCCACGATTCGTGCGAGGATGTTCAATGTTGTTGGACCAGGGCAGAAATCTAATTTTGTAATTTCTGCATTGGCGCGGCGAATTGTACAGATTGAAGCCGGACTTTGCAGACCGGAGATAGAAGTGACATCACTGTCTCCCGCAAGAGATTTCGTCGATGTTAGGGATGCAGCTGCGGGGCTTCTACTGTTGCTTGGAAAAGGCCGGACGGGGAATGTGTACAATATCTGTTCTGGTCGTTCGACCCAGATTAAAAAGGTTCTTCATTCGCTATTTTCGATGTCACAATACTCAAATGATATTCAGGTTATGGAACGCAGTGGATTTGCCGATCAAATTCCTCACCATTGTGGGAGTGCCGAAAAAATCAAACGAATTGGTTGGTGTCCTCGTTACAAATTGAACAGGACTCTTTCCGATTGCCTCGACTTTTGGCGTTTCAAGATTAAGAATGAATAAAGAAAACTTCGGGCATGCATGGCGCCTGATTCGATATTTGGAAGTCATAAAAAATCCTGGATTTTATGAATAACCCCTTGGGTCGAGTGAGTCTGACTAAGGTAGTTCATATTGTGAGCCGCCTGAATGTTGGTGGTGTGGCTCAACAGGTGCTTACCATTCACGAAGGAATGAACGGAAACGGGTTCGAGTGCTCTCTCGTGACGGGTAAGACGGGGGATGAGGAAGGGGATATGCTCAACTATGTATCCCCTACGGGCACAATCCATCACATCCCCGAGATGGGGCGCTCCGTTCATTTTTTGTCTGATTTTAAAGCTTTTTGGAAGCTTTTTCGGTATTTGAGGACGAAACAGCCGGATATCGTCCACACGCATGCGGCCAAGGCGGGGGCGCTGGGCCGTATTGCCGGGTTATTGGCAGGAATTCCCGTTCGCGTACACAGTTTTCATGGAAATGTATTTCGCGGATATTTCTCTTTGATGGCCTCTTCTGTAGCTGTTTGGATCGAAAGGATGCTCGGCTGGATTTCGACAGTGGTTGTTCTGCCGTGCGAGTCCCAACGCCTTGAGATTTTCGAGACGTATCGAGTGGTTCCAAAGAAAAAAACCCGTATCGTACGCTATGGTATCGTGGTGGACCTGTACAAAGATCTCCTGGACAAAAAAGAGGCGAGGCGGGTACTGGAAGTAGGCGCCGATTCGTTGATTGTTGGAGCGGTCGGGCGCATGGCGCCGATCAAAAATCATGCGCTGCTTATCGAATCTTTTGCGCGACTTCCGGAAAAAATGGGTGATCAGCCCCTGGAACTCTTGATTGTCGGCGCGGGGGAATGCAAAAACGAAATTAAAGAGCAGGTCAGGGCGGCGAATTTAACTTCGCGGGTACATTTTCGTTCGTGGCTGAAGGATCTTCGCTGGGCCTATGCGGCGATGGATGTATTCGCTCTTACTTCTCGGAATGAAGGGATGCCAATCGCCGTTATGGAGGCGATGGCTTCAGGCGTTTCAACCATTTCAACGGCTGTTGGCGGCGTAGTGGATCTGGTCAGAGATGGCGAGACGGGGATTTTGGTAAACGAGCATACGGGGGAATCCTTTTCACGCAAACTCGAGGTTCTCCTCCTCGACAAACAGCTTCGGGAGGAAATCTCCGAAAGAGCGCGAAGATATGTCCAGGAAATGCATAGCGATGTCGGGCTTGTTCAAAATACCCGAAACTTGTATCGGGAATTGCTGAATTAAATGGTATGTGGTTGTTTGATGAGGAATGTTGACGGGCTTCATTAATTCGATCCTGGCGGTGTTTATCCGGTAATTTATTGAACGGGTTGGGGAAGGCATTGGTTCTCGAGGGTATGCAAAAGAATACAAAGGTTCTGCTCGCTATCAGTTCTTTCGGCGATGTTGACCGGAGGCCTCTTGAAATGCTGGATGAGGCGGGAATCGAGTATGTAAGCAATTCTCCCGACCGAGAAATTTCCGGGATAAGATGGGCCCGTCAGCTCGAAGAATCGGATGCCTTGATTGCCGGGACGATTCCGATTTCGGCGGATGTCATGGATTGCGCACCACGCCTCAAGATTGTTTCACGCGTGGGCATTGGATTGGACAGTGTCGACCTGAATGCCGCTCATGAGCGCGGGATACAGGTAGCTTATACGCCGGATGCCCCTTCTGGTGCTGTAGCTGAACTAACCATCGGACTTACCATATCCCTATTACGCGGTGTATTCAGGGCAAACCGGGCTGTTCATGCCGGAGGGTGGAGCCGTGTAATGGGACGTTCCCTTTCTGAAGTGACCGTAGGCTTGGTGGGGATTAATCGGATCGGAAAGCTGGTAGCCAGGAATCTGAAAGGGCTTGGGGCACGAATTATTGCGAATGACATTGCGCCTGATACGGACTTTGCATCCAAAATTGGCCTGAAGTGGGTCGATAAGGAGAAATTATTCCGGGAGGCCGATGTCATCAGCCTACATGTGCCTCTCACACGCGATACGAGAAATTTCATCGGGCTGGAAGAGTTGTTGATGATGAAGCCCGACGCATTTCTGGTCAATACGGCAAGAGGGGCTCTCATCGACGAAGGCGCCCTTGCGGATGTGCTTCGTTCCGGCAGAATTGCCGGTGCCGGGCTTGATGTATTTTCCGAGGAGCCGTATTCGGGCAGCTTGGTCGGTCTTGAAAATTGCTTACTGACCTGCCACATGGGGTCGATGACACAGGAGGCCCGGCTCCAGATGGAGGTAGAAGCGGTTGAGAATGTCGTCAGTTTTTTTCATGGATCGCCTATTCCGCATCCTGTGCCGAAAATCGAATACGGTATTCAGGCGGAAGCCGCCCTCGAAAATCGCTCTTAAGTGTGTGGGGATATTTTAATCTTACTCTGATGGATGGGGTGGATGGGGAAAAATAAAAATAAGAAGAAAGTTTTGGTAACCGGAGCCGCTGGATTTATCGGAAGCCATCTGGTGGAAATTCTTGTTGCGGCAGGCTATGAAGTGCGTGCCATGGTCCGATATACCGCACGCCAGGAGGTTGGAGCCCTGCGCTTTGTCGAAAAAGAGATCATGCGGTCGGTTGAGATCGTGCAGGGGGATATCAAGAGTTACGATGCCGTGGCCCGAGCAATGGAAGGAGTCGGATTGGTATTTCATCTGGGGGCACTGATATCGATTCCCTATTCTTACGTCAGCCCGGAAGATACCATCGCGACCAATATCTTGGGGACTCTGAACGTTTTAAGAGCGGCTCAGGCCGCGGGGGTTGACCGCGTCGTTCACACGTCCACGAGCGAAACCTATGGAACGGCGCAATATGTCCCGATGGATGAAAAGCATCCCCTGCAGGGGCAATCTCCGTACTCGGCAAGCAAGATTGGCGCCGACAAATTAGCCGAGAGTTTTTTTCGTTCCTTTGGCCTGCCGGTGGTCACGCTGAGGCCTTTCAATTCATTCGGGCCTAGGCAGTCCACCCGGGCCGTCATTCCGACTATCATCACTCAGTATTTAAGGGGTAAAGAGCTTCATCTGGGAAATCTGACCCCGACCAGGGACTACACCTACGTGAGGGATACTGCCGCCGCTTTTCTAAAGGCCGCAGATGCGCCGTCTGAAGTATTGGGCCGGGAAATAAATATCGGGAGTAACCGGGAAATATCGATCGGCGATATCGTGGGACTCGTTGGCAAAATCTTGGGAAAGAAGATGGAAGTGGTTCAAGATTCGAGTCGGCTGCGCCCCGAAGCAAGTGAAGTTGACCGTCTTTACTCGGACTCTTTCCTTGCGAGCGAACTGTTGGGCTGGAAATCGACAATCAGCTTTGAAGATGGTTTAAGGCAAATGATTGACTGGATTTCGGACCATCTTTGTTTTTATCGAAGCGAAGGTTACGATCAGTAGTTCTAGTTGAACGGGGTGTATTACGGACCGATCCACATTATTATTTTTAGAGAAAAAGTCTACCGGATTCTGGGTCTTCTTTTTCTTTGCCGGCGTTTGGGGAGTTTTTGAAAATTAATGTCTGAAATTGTTTCGTTACTCCCTTCGGCGATTGCCGCAGCCGGGATTGTAGCGGGGGGCCTAAATCTTTATGCAGGTCTCTTGATACTGTCTTTGATCGGTCCCTTTTTCACTATTCTGCATGAAGCCTCTCCTGGGAGTCCCATATTTTTCCTGTGGCCCTTTGCTCTTTGTGGTTCGATGGCTGTTTCAATTCTGTCCAGGGAATCATTCTCGAAAAATAGCCTGTTGCCGGAAGGCGAACGTAGAGTCTTTTCCAGGTTAACCATTGTTGTCATTGCCGGTGCAGTATCTACATTGTTTTGGATCGGCAAGGACGCAATGAGCATTGTATTAGATGTGCAGATGATTGAATTCCGAAAAATTCTGACAAATCAAAACTTGTTATTGCTGAGCATTTTGATAGCGCTTTGTATTCTTGTCTACTTGGCGGTGTATTTTTCTGTTATGAGGCGAAGGGAGGGAAGTTGGTGCTCACTTGATGTTGTCACCGGAATGCTCTTGTTTTACGGTGTCTTTCAGATATTTTACACCGCTTGGCAGTCGAAGGTTGTTTTTGTGGGTTTGGATGGGTTTCGTTATTATTTTTTTATGATCATTTCGTATTTTCATTCCCGATATATAATTCAAACGAAAACCCAGATGATTTGGTTAATTAGGTTGGTAAAATTGGCCTGTATTCTAGCTGTGGGCCAACTTCTGCTCGAGAGTCATTTGTTGAATGTCTTGGAGATTCATCCCGCTAACCTCCCGTGGGTAGGCTATCTAGCGAATAATTTCGACTATTATCCAGAAGCGAACCGTGCTTTTTTTAAGGGAAAATATCTTCCAATGGGGCTAATGTATATGACCCATATGAGCGGACTTTTTATTCTGCTGGGAGTTGCTCTGTGGATGCCCGCTTTGATGGCAGCTAATAGGCTGAGAGAAACGCTAAAAATACTGCCCTTGATGCTTCTTGTTCTCCTTGCCACATTTTGGACGTCCAGAACAGTTCTGCTGATTTTGGTCGTGCTGTACGTAGGCCCTCTCATTCTAATGAGGACTTCCTGGTGGAAATTCATAGGCTGGGGTGTGGGATTTGCAGTGTTTATTTTTTTTGCATCATCTCATTTAATTCCTGGACTTCGATATGATATCGTAAGTGAAGCCAGATTTATTATGGAAAGAGCGTTTCCTGCTCTTTTTCGTGCGGTGTCGTATGATGTCCAGAAGGTTTTGGGGGTTCAATTAAAAAAGAATGCGTATCCTGATCTAAAAAAAAGACAATTAAAAAACTGGACATTTTTGAACAAATACAACAAGAGAGGGGATTCGGGTATACTGAGTTTTTCGAAGGATGGAAGGGCTGCCAATGAAGTGTCATTTTCTATCCAGGCGGCTCCTCGTTCAAATGCGATTCTTCAAAAAAAATTGTATGGATTTAATAAACACAGAGGAAAGATTATTGTTGTTGGTGGTTGGTTTAAGGCAGCCTCTCAAAATCTTGTTCGTTTATCTGTTTTCGATAGAGATGTATCTACGAAATCGATCTTTCATTCTGGAAACGGAAACTGGGAGTTTATTTTCCTGGAGCACAAGGTCCAAATGTTCTCTGAATATATTACTGTGACGCTTGAAGTAATTCATTCAAACCAAGAGACTAAAAGGGCCTTGGTTGATAATGTTTATTTTGTCTTAGACAATACGGTGACTTCTTTAATGTTTAATGATTCAGGATTCCCTTGGGAAAGATTCCCTCGTTTGAAAAAATCGGATATTGTAAATGCTAACTTAAACAATATTCAACGCGCGTCAGTGTCTGAATTTTATCATTATTTATTTGGTCGAGGTGCCCCGTTTGGTTCTTGGGGGACTTTATTTTTCCCTGAAAGAAGAGCAGCGCTGAAGAGGAAGGAAGTAGCTTCGTATAGCGATTTGAAGTATTTAGAATTTTTTGAGCTATTTGGTATTCTTGGCCTTCTTCTTTTAGTTCTAATGGGCGGGATTAGTATTTCCACTGGATTTTTGTTGTGTCGTAAGGAATCTGATATTCAGTCGAAAGTTCTGGTAGCGGGCATGACTCTTGTAATTGTTGTGGCTTTTCTTTCACTGATGCATCTCCCATCTTTGTTCCGCGTTGGTTTCAGTACGACTGTTTACATGATGATGGCGATGCTTATTAAAAAATCTAATCAGGCTCAAGGATTATTTCTAGGATGACTAAATGGAATAGCCAAATATTGTGAGAAAAATAGGCAATTACTTTTCTTTAAATACTGATGCCCTTTAATGAATGTTGTTAAATTGCTCCCATCAGTATACTTGTTAATCGAAATTTGAAAAATCAGGTTCAAGGGATTCATTTAATTTTTATTCCTCATCTCGATAATTTTGGCATTAAATTATGAGTTACGTCTGTTGCCTAACCTTAGAAACTTATCCTCATCCAAACACTCTTGGCTATTCACGTTTCTCTAGGTTGATTGGCATAGAAGGACAAGAAGTTTATTTTACCTGTTATTTTAAGCCACCGAACTGAAAGTTTCTCTCCCAACATCACGATTATCTCAAAGAATTTGTTTAGCCCTCAGAAAATAGAAAGACCGCCATCTGAAATTATTTTTCTATTAAGCTGCAGTTTTATGTGCCGGTTGGATTGAATTGTATGATTTTATGAGCTTCATTCAAGAATCTTCCCTATCAATAAGGCGAACACAACATATAACATACTGACAATTGTTATTATCAATAAGATTAATTGAAAAGTTTGAATAAAAAGAATTAAAAATTCCATGAAATAGCATGAAAAGTATATCTCCTTTATTGGAGATTTATTGAAAATGAGAAAAAACTGGCTGAAATATTTTGGGTCACTAACCGTTTCTGTGGGGATTATTGCCTATCTGTTTTCTCAGAGTGATGTTAAGAATCTTTTGGGTGCATGGGAAAGAGTCCAGATAGGATATTTCGTCTCTGCACTAATTGTTTATTTGCTATTGCAGGGGTTTCGGGCCCTCCGCTTCCGGGCCCTGATCGGCAGGTGGCGGGTTTCCTTCCCGCAGCTGTTTCTCGTGATGAACATGCACGGGGTCATTAACCGCCTGTTCCCTCTTTGGACGGGAGAGGCCGCCATGGTCTTGCTGCTTCGGCGGATGGGCGGATTGAAACTGAGTGAGGGCTCCGCCCTTCTCATTTTGGCAAGAGGAATCGAGGTCGCGGTTCACGCCGGAGCGCTGTCCCTGCTCTTGTTCGTTCCGGTGAAGGGATTTGGAAGCAGTACCGTATTCGTATTCGCCGCCCTGATGTCATTAGGGGTTTTGGCGACGGGCTTCATTTCTGTCATCTTCTTGTGGCCGGAAAGAATTTCGGCCTTTGTCTCCGGCCATATTGGCGGATCTTTTCTTTTCCTAAAGAAGCTCATTTTCTCTGTCCTAACAAGCATTCAGCACTTGCCCGAGTCGGCAGTCCGGCGAAAGTATTTCTCCGCAGTTCTCGAGTGCCTTTTCTGGACGACGATAACATGGATATCGAATTTCTCTTTCCTTTATCTCGTGTTGTTGACTGCCGGGCGGCCCCTACCGTGGGAGGTCGCCTATTCGGGCATGTACATTATGATGGTGATCAACGTTCTTCCGCTACGGGGGGTTCTAGATCTGGGATTCTGGGAAGGTGCCTGGACGGGAATCCTGCTAGTTTTCGGTTTGCCGATGAGCGATGCATTGGGGATTGCTCTCATTAGCCACGCCGCGCAGATTGCCATCATCCTGGGAGTGGGAGGCGTGGCGGCTCCATTTCTCGGAAAAAGAAATCTGGCCGGAGGACAGGAGCGGGTGTGCCCGTACAGCCAGTGAGCCCCCGTGCGCGAAAGGCTGTTGAATTGAGGAAGCGCGGGCCTGGGTCCTCGCTTTTGGGCGACGAGCAAATAGATTTTAGTGCACAGACCCAGGAACCTTATTTACGGGAATTAATCGAGGTAGAGGAACAACCGGGGATGGGGTCTGATTAGACTGCTATACGCCGGACCCTCTCATATCGTGCCTCTATTTTGCAAAGTAAGCGTGTCGTCTTGCGAGGCGATTCAGGGCGCTGATCGTTTCTGGGGGAAAAATGCTTTATTGGTGGAATAGGACGTTGCGGGGGTGGCTGCTGCTCATTGCGAGCCTTTGCCTTATTACCGCTGTTTTTTTCTGGAGGTACTTTTTCTGGGGGGAATTGCCAGTCACATCAGGTGATCCGGCTATTCTCTATCATTTCCATGCACTAGCGGCCGGATGGCTCAAGCAGGGTGTCATTTCATTTTGGCAGCCGGAAAAGCTTCTGGGAACAAACTTGTTCTCGTCGGATATTTCACTTTCCCCCTTCCATCTTGCGTCATTATTTTTAGCGTTGGCCCCGGACTACCCGACCGGCCAAGTAATGTTCGTGGGCGTGCAGATGCTGGTCTGGATTCTTGGGACCTACTTTTATCTTCATCGTGACCTCAAGATTCGACCGATTCTTTCTTTTTTTCCCGGGGTTCTTTTAATTTTTACCCCGTCCTTCAGAAATGAATATTTTTTCAATACCTTCGGATGGATGTGTCTACTACCTCTACTTTTGATGCTGACAAATCGATTTCACCGAACAGGAAGATTTGTCTATAGTTCAGGGGTTGTACTTGTACTCCTCCTGATGTTTCATGCGGCGAATTTAGCGGCCGTACAGTTCTCATTAATTTTTCTGGGGGTCTATTCAATCTGGATTAAAGTTTCAGATATTGAAATGTTGATTTCTTGGAAACGAGGGGTCATTCACTATTGTTTGGTCGTTTTTCTCTTTCTCGGAAGCGTGGCCTATTACATCTATCCCATGTGGCTGGAGAGTCTCCGCGGAGAACGTTCCCATATATATTCTATTTTTAATTGGATTCATCCCAATGCTTGGCTGAAAAGTTTTCTTTTTCCTTTTACAAGTTGGATATTCATTGATGAAAAAATGCTTACTTCGGGGTTCCTTACATCGCTGGAATCCCTAAATATTTACCTGAATGTTCTTCTGCTACCCGTGTTTTTTCTTTTCTTCTATTCGCGAAAGCGATTTAAGAGCGAGGAACGTTTTTATTTCTACTTCCTTCTTGGTTTTATATTCCTTTCCATACTGAATGGATATGTGCCTATTTTGTCGCTTTTGGTGCGATTCACAAAAGGGACTGGATGGCATCGCAGCCTGCCTCTGTTCTTCTTTAGTGGATGCGTGGCGTTGTCTTTATGTTTTAATCATTATTGTGAAAACAAAGACGGTGGTTCAGAAAGTCAACTCAGAAAATACGCCCTTATGTGCTATCACATTATCTGGAGGATGCTAGTAGGAATTTATGCCGTAGCATCGGGAGGTGTATTACTGGGATGGATGTTATGGAAGACGGGCGAGCAAGAAATTATTTTAATGATGCTCGATTTCTTTACGCCTCGCCCTGTTGAGCATATAGCTTTTTACCTTAATCATTTTTTCTCGCCGATCCGCGGGGCTATGCTTCTTTCCGTTCCCGTTTTTATTTTATTGTCACTTTTGTTGCTCGAACGTCTTCGAAGTCGAGGAATGAATCCGGCCGGAAAAGGGTACAGAATTGCTTTGGCCCTGCCTGTTGTTGTAGTCGCGGGACAGTTTGCACTTTCCGAGCTTTATTACCCTTTCAACAAGGGGGTTTTGAAACCTCAAACCTTTAAGGAAACGACATTCTTGAAGCAGCTTCCTCTTTTTTCTCGCATCGGGATTGTGTTTAATTCCTTTGAAAGTTATGTCTTGCGACAGAGCGGAATGGAAAACGATGTGCATAACCCCAGGCTGCATCTACTGATGGCGGAGTATCCTGAAATGGGACGACTCCAATCGGACGCCACTATGGACGGAAGCTTTTTCAACACACTCGGTCTACAGGTTTATAATCGCGGTGTTCATTTTCCGGGTAGGCGATTAAATCGTTTCCATGAAGCCTTAATACAAGAGAATTCTCTATTTTCGAAGATATTTAAAAAAAAGAAAGGCTACTTACGTCTGGGTCCAAAAGAGGCGAGTTCCTCCCTATTGGCTAGAGTGGGAGTGAACTATATCCTTTCTTCTCTTCCACTCAGCCATGAAAATATAAAGTTGATTTTTCGGGGTGACGCTTATTACATTTATCGAATTAAAAGGGCTGTCCCGCGCTTTGTCCTGGTAAACCAAATTCGCCGTATCAAGGATGGTGTCGGGGCGCTGAATGTGATCCAATCATCTAATTTTGAACCGAGCCTGGAGGCAGTTGTTGAAACCTCTCTTGTTCTTCCCGAAAAGCGAGAGGGTTCTGGAAAAGAGAAAATTACGCTGACTTCTTTTCAGCCAAATTCTGTAGAATTAAATGTAAATGCGCCTTCGGGAGGGTTTTTAGTGTTTAATGATTCTTATCACCCGGGGTGGCGTGCCTGGATTAACGGAGAAGAGACTAAAATATATAGAGCAAATTATGTAGTAAAGGGGATACTTCTGCCATCTGGAAAGTGTCACGTGAAGTTTTTATTCATGTCGCCAGGATTTAGGGAAGGGCTATTCGTCACGTTCTTGGCATGTCTGGCATTATGCGCTATTTGGATGGTGACGGTAATTCAATATCGAAATAGAAAAAGAATATCTCCTTCTAATCAATAGTAATGAGGCGATTTGGGGAGGAAAATTCAGCGATCTGGTGCTTTATCAAACAATAAAGAGCCAAGAATTTCAGTTACTACAATAGAGCCCGGAATTTTCTTTGTAGGAGAGCTGAAATTCTCAAGGGATTGAAACATAAAAATGATGAAAAATTTATCCTGCATTCAATATTTTGTCTCTTTTGTAAATTTTACGTCCTTAAGGGCTCATAGGCGGGTATTTTTGGATGGGAAGAAATGAAATGACTCCAAATTTGCATTGACCCAAGGCATAAATACAAACTATATCGCATCGGCTCATGGCATAGGATTTGTCCTTAAAAAGAGAAGGAAGGGATGAAAGTGCTCCACAGTTCAAGGATTAAAGAAATATGGGTAAAGCCAAACTTCTCTTCCTGGACTGAGCTGAAAATCCATATAAGTTTAAAAGTCGGACGAACAATGAAGGTATAGAGTTTCTTTCCGACAGGAGAAGGCAATGCGAATTAGTTTTCTAGGTATCAACTCCATTGGGAAACGAATACTGGATTGGCTTCAGGAGCGTGATGAAGAGATCGTCTGCATGCTCACCGAGAAAAGAGATTTAGAAAAAATTCACCAACTCCACCCGGATCTCATTATTTCATGCGGGTTTCGGCATATCGTTCCTCCCGAGATTCTTTCAGTACCTGGGTTGGGTGCGATTAACATACATAAATCATTTCTCCCGCTTAACAGGGGTGCAAATCCAGTTTTTTGGACGTTGTTGGATGGAACGCGTGCAGGTGTGAGCATTCATTTTATGACCGAGGAGGTAGATGCTGGATCGATAATTGCTCAGCGTGAGGTGGAGGTAGCATTCGATGATACTGCCAAAAGCCTTTATAGAAAACTGGAAGAAATTCAATTCGACCTGTTCATAGAATCATGGGAAAAAATTAAGCAAAGAAAAACTGTTCCTCGCTCGCAGGAAGGAACTAAAAGTATCCATAGAATCAGGGATTTCCAAGAACTTCGTCGCATTGATCCAGATAGACGAATTCGAATTGGAGACTTTTTGCGATATCTCAAGGCGATGACGTTCCCCCCTTTTCAGAACGCATTTTTGGAGATGGAAGGGGAGCGCTATTATGTGGAAATTAAAATACGTAAGGAAAGTCCTGCAGAAAACTTGACTGATGAAACAGGCCATCTGAAGCAATATAAATGATCATGGAAAAAGTTATAGTTGTGATAGCTGCGTTTAACGAAGAGAAGAACCTCCCAGGGGTTTTGGAGAAAATTTCTCCTGACTATGCCGTCATTGTTGTAGATGATGGTTCAACGGATAAAACGGCTTTGGTCGCTAGAAACTTTGGTGCGTGGGTAATGCCAATTGCCTGTAATATTGGACAAGGTGCAGCTCTAGTTGCCGGATTTCGCGCCGCACTGAAAGGTGATTGGGACGTCATCGTAGAAATTGATGGTGATGGTCAGCATGACCCCACAGAGATTCCATTGTTCCTCAATAAGTTTCGAGAATCTAATGCGGATGTTGTCGTAGGATCTCGAATTCTTGGAAGTAATTATAAGGAGGCGCCTTTTCTTCGAAAAACAATGCTTCCTTTATATACTTGGTTTATCGGTTGGATATCTGGATACCGGATAACGGACGCAATGTGTGGGTTTCGAGCTTTTCGGGTGCAATCCATACGGCAGGTCGACCATATTCTTTTGGACATGATTGAGCCTCAATATCTTGCTGCGGAATTGTTCCTGCGATTTTCTTCAGAGGGGCTAAAAGTTTTAGAAGTTCCCATACACCTCCGAGAGCGTTCTAGTGGAAAGTCATATAAAGGACTTTTCCGCTATGGCATTGGAATTTTAATCGCTATATTTAAGACAATACTTGACAAGAGGAGAAGAAAGGAGGCTAGAAGATGAAAATTACACCAATCACCATTTTTTTCTTTTTATGTTCGATGGCAGCAGTTTTTAACATCATAACAAGATTCCGGAGAAATTTGACTGGATTGCGGTCTGCGGTGACTTGGATTATTGTTTGGCTGCTCATATCTCTTGGGGCAATTTTCCCATGGATGGTAGATGGCATTTCGCGTATTGGAATGATGAAAGACCGAATGTTATTCATTCTCGTCGTAGCAAACTTTGTCCTGTTTGCGTTGCTTTTCAATCTTACTTTTCGCGTGGAACGACTTCAGCGGAATTTGACGCGCACAATACAAGATCTTGCTCTTGCTAATATTCAAATTGACAGTTCGTCCGAGGGTTGAATCTATTTTCTGACTAATTTCTGGCTGGGGGAGATCTGATGCCGGGTGGTATCTTAGTAACAGGAGCGGATGGTTATGTGGGATGGCCTACGGCTTTGGCAATGGCACTCCGGTATCCGAACGACCAGATAATTGGTGTGGACAATTTGTCTCGACGCCGATGGGTGGAAGAAATTGGAGGAGCAAGCGCGATTCCTATTTTTTCTTCGCGTGAGCGTATAGACGCTGCACAAAACTCAGGAATTCGCAATCTTGTTATGCTGGATGGCGATTTAACCGAGCCCCATTTTGTCCGGCGTTTGATTCGTGTGCATCGGCCCAGAGCAGTTGTTCATTTGGCCGCACAGCCTTCGGCGCCTTATTCGCAAATCAGTCTTATGGAAGCCAACTATACGCAGTTCAACAACAATCAAAGTACGAGAAATCTTCTCTGGGGGCTAAAGGAAGAGAAACTAGTTGAGGAATGCCGGTTTCTAATTACGACGACTACGGGCGTGTATGGGTCTCCGAGTTTTGAAATTCCTGAAGGCTTCCTCAATGTACAGACCCCTACAGGTAGCGGATGCATTCCATTTCATCAACTTGGGGGGTCTTGGTACCATATTTCCCGTAGTGCTGACGCGAACAATTGTTGGCTGGCTAATCGACAATGGGGTCTTTCTATCACTGATTTGCGAACGGCAATTGTATTTGGGACGCATTCGCCGATTAGTATCGACGACGGCCGCCTCACAACCCGCCTTGATGTGGATTTTTATTTCGGTGTTGTGATCCATCGATTTTGTGCAATGGCGATGGTAGAATTTCCTTTGACAGTTTATGGGCGGGGAGAGCAAGGAAAACCTCTTGTGTCTCTGAAGGATTGCGTTGATTCTCTAGTAGAGGCCGTGGACGTAGAATTAGATGGAAAATTCCAAGTGCTAAACCAGACAATGGGCCCTCGCAGAATCATGCAAATTGCAGAGGCCGTTAAGGAGGCGGGTAATGCGCTTGGACTTAGCGTCGAGATAAGGCGGATTCCTAATCCGCGTGTCGAGGATGAAACGCACCACATGCGAATAGTGAATGAAAAATTCTGTTCTCTCCTAAAGAACCGGCCTTTGGTTGATGTAAGAGAAGGGATTGTCGATTTGATGCAGGCCATGAGCCCTCACCGACAACGTGTAGTTGCCTTGAAGAGCACCTTCTTATCATCGGACCTTCGGGCAGACGTGGCCCCTCTTAGCTCCTAAGATTGTCGTCGCATGAATAATTCCGACACCAAAGATGTGATAAAGGTTGGTGGAGTTTTCATGGATGATGAGGAAATCGCAGCCGTTACCAAGGTTTTGCGATCGGGCAGACTTGCTTCGGGCTCATCGGTTCTAGAATTTGAAAGTCGTTTCGCGGCTTACTTGGGATGTGAACACGCTGTCGCTGTTAACAGCGGTACAGCGGCTTTGCATCTGGCGCTTCTATGCTTGAAAATAGGTCCTGGCGATGAGGTAATTGTCCCTCCGCTCACTTTTTTTTCGACTGTAGCAGCAATTCTTTATGTAGGTGCCATACCAGTTTTTGCGGACATCGAACCTTCTTCTCTCTGTCTTGACCCGAAGGACGTGAAGAGATGTATTACGAGTCAGACCCGCGCCATTTTGCCGGTACATATATATGGAAATGCTGCGGAAATGGACAGCTTGAAGGAATTAGCAAAAGTGAATGGGTTGGCATTGGTTGAGGATGCTGCGCAAGCTCATGGAACGGAATACAAAGGAAAAAAGGTTGGTACTTTCTCTGATGCGGGGGTATTTTCCTTTTATGCGACAAAACATATGACGACTGCAGAAGGGGGAATTCTTGTTACCAATTCTGGCCGGATTGCAAAACTGGCTAAATCTTTGAGAAATCATGGAATGAAGGATTACGATACACATCAATGGTTAGGATACAATTATAGAATGAACGAAATATCTGCAGCGATAGGGCTGGTCCAACTTAAGAAGCTTGATGTGTTGAGCGAAAAACGAATCAAAAATTCCAAGTATCTTTCGGCGTGTTTTGCGGAGATGAACTTGTCGGGCATCACAGTTTTTGAAGGGAATGAAGATGTAAGGCATACTTATTATTGGTTTCCAATTTATATTGACAAAAATCGAATTGGAGTGGAGGCAAAGGAGTTCGCAAAAAGAATGAGATGCAAAGGCATTGAGACACGTTCACGTTACAATGAACCGCTTTACGCTCAACCTTTACTGCAGGCAGGGTCTGTTCCCTACCCAGGAGGGCAATTCTTTTCTAGGCTGCCAGATTTTGGAACACTCCATCTCCCTGTGGCTGAAAGAATTATGGGGCAAATGCTCGGACTGCCAAATCATTCTGGACTGGGGAAGAATGAGTTAGACAGGGTGGTTCAAGCCGTTACTCAAGTGGTTGGTGAGGTCATTCCGGATTTTCGGACCTGAATGCTTCATATAAGCGCATGATATTAAAAAATCAAACCGAGACAACACGACATGTTCTAATCACGGGAGGAGGGGGGTATATCGGGGCAGCTCTCACGGGATATTTTCTGGAGAGGGGATGGGCTGTAAGAGTCATGGAAGTTTCGGTAGACCGAGCAGCACAGATCCGTAAAATATTCCGCCGTGCGAACTATAGCCCCCCTCTTAGTGTGATGGTTGGAAATGTTCATGATCTCCGCAGTGTAACTCGGGCATGCAAAGGGATAACCCATCTGATTCATTTGGCCGGGGTCGCAAATGTAAATGATTGCCGGCGGGATCCTCAAAAGGCCATCGCCCTCAATGGATATTCCACGAGAATTCTATTGGAGGAAGTTCGGAAAAAACCTGGTTTTCAAAAATTTATTTTTCCCTCTTCAATTGCGGGAATGTATACTCTTCCTCGCAAGGGCCGGATCCAGGAGACCGCCTCTGTTTTTCCGGTGGATGATTATGGAATCTCCAAATATTTGGGGGAGCAGTTTTGTAGGGCGTATGCAAGGCTCTTTGGAACCCCGACCGTAATTTTCAGGCAATCGAACGTTTATGGCCCTTCGCCAGCAATGAAATATGACAACGTAATTCATGTTTTTGTCAAAAACGCCATAGCTGAGAAGCAGTTGGTAATTCATGGCAATGGGAATCAGGCACGAGATTTTTTGTATTTGGATGATCTTCTCAGAGCCTATGAAAATGCTCTTCTAATAGATTTTCCACCTGGACGAGAATTCAACATTTGCAGTGGTGAAAATGTATCTATCCGAGAACTTGCGAAATTAGTTTTGAGGGCCACCGAGTGCCTTAGTCAGGAGAAAAAAAGAAAGATTGCCTTCCGAAAGATGAAAGGACAGGAAATCGAGATTCGGAAGTTTTTGATTTCCAACCATCGTGCAAGAAAAGAGCTAAAATTTAACGCACGCATATCCTTGGAAGAAGGGTTGTTGCGGCTAGTACAGTTTTTGCTAAAAAGTAAAGACGCAAAAGAATGGTAGTTCCTTAAAATCTCTTCTAGCGAAATTTATTTAGGTTTCTTTATTTCCAGCCGAATATACCATGGTTCGCTACCTATCATATTTTTCGATAAACGTTCGATAATGTCGAGGGCGGCAGTCCAGAGCGTAAGTTCCTTGCCGGTTGCCATCTTTCGGGAACGGCCATAAATGATATCCCAAGAGAATTGTGCTCCGGGGATAATTTCTGACAATTTGTTGCAATATTGTTCGATATTGCTTATGTAGCAATACCCTTGCGGAAAGTTGAATCTGGTCATGAATTTTGCCGCATCGATATTTGGGAAAAAAGGTTCGATTCGCAAAATAGCTCCTCCGGGTTTCAGAAGGCGCCAGCTGAGGTCGAGAGCTTCACGCGGATTGTTGAGACGATAGAAAACGCTCTGGAAAAGTATAAGATCAAATGTTCCCCATCCCGTTTCCTTTTCCCAGTCAATTTTCGAAAATTCCTCGACCCAATATCTAATCGTCTCGGGCCCTTTTTCCAAGAAAGGGATATAGCCGCTGTGTATTTCAGTCCCGTAGAGGGCACATCCTAATTTGCCGTAACAGCGAAGATGAAATCCGTCTCCGCATCCCACGTCAAGAACATTTTTCCCTCGCATTGGAACTGAAGTAATCGGAATGTGGAGCACAGGGTCTAGTACTTTTCCGATAAGCCGCGCGGCTATTCGCCGAAGAGAATTAGGGCTATGCCAACCCACCATCGCGAATCGTAGAGGATGACCTGCGAGACTTTTGACCGTGGTGGACCCTTTCCCTTTTCGAGAGAGATGATTGTATATCTTCTCGAACTCCGTTTCGTCGTAGCGCGGGTTAATGATGTAGATACCACACTGGATACATTCTTCCACCCATCCTTCGAAATCCTCTACCTCAGGCGAAGGGCGAAGGGTTTCGGAGTAGCGAAGACGGAAAAGAGCGTTCCTATTGGGATGGGTTCTGCAAAAGGGGCATCCAGCCTCCCGCAAATTAAGGCGGATGTGCTGATTCATAAAGTATTAAACCCTTTCACCATTTCCCGGAAGAGTTTCCCGAGGCGGTTCTGT